>Ga0256405_10000182_pt1 | contig 205993 bp, 179 predicted proteins | sample RumenRJG_02DNA_FD_189096 | JGI IMG/M metagenome (GOLD analysis project Ga0256405, IMG submission 189096) | Bovine rumen microbial communities from Lethbridge, Alberta, Canada - RJG_02 | ecosystem: Host-associated > Mammals > Digestive system > Stomach > Rumen | place: Canada: Alberta...
CAGCATCAGTACCCCAACCTCATGTCGTTCATCGTAGGCAAGCGCTACGCCGTCGTCAACGACCAGCTCACCGCCGTCACCATCAAGGACGGCCAGTACAGCAAGACCGTGCAGTTCGAGTTCAACGCCCGTCCCGTCGTCGGCGGTCTCGACGACGAGGGTTCAAACGGTTCCAGTGGTTCAAATGGTTCAAGCGGTGGCTCCGTAGATCCGAATCCCGTAAATCCTGATCCCGCTGCAGGTGAAACCTACAGCATCGCTGCAGGTGTAGGTTCTGACGGCGGCGGCAGCGTCACCATCAAGAAGAACGGCGCAGCCGTAGCAGGCAACAGCGTCGAGGCAACGGGTAGCGACACGGTGGTCATCGAGGCTGTGGCTGAGAATGACAACTTCCAGTTCATGAGCTGGAGCGACGGCAACAGCCAGAACCCCCGCACCATTCAGCCCAGCGCTGACATGAACCTCGAGGCCTCGTTCATGGATCTCTCCAAGATTTGATTCCTAAAACATCTAAAAACACTAAAATAACGAAAAGTTTCATCTAAAAGAAAACAACTGGGGTCGAGAACTCTGTTCTCTACTTAGAGCGATGGGAAAATCGTCTTTAGGAAAGCGAGCTCTCCACAGCCGCTTTCCCCCATCGCTCTTCACGTGCTCTCAAGAGAGTCCGCACCCCAGTTTAGAAAATGGCTTTCAGCCCAAAATCACGTCGTTTCACTCCGTGCAAAATGTATGTAGCCAACGTCACAGGAACGTATCCAAGCAAAGTATTTAAGCGATATTTGCAATCATTAGCGGCCGACATTTTGCTCGAACGAAGTGAAGAGATTTTGATGAGCGCAGCGAATATTTTCGAATTTGCAGAATGAGGACCACATAGTGGTTGGGGGTATTTGGACGGAAGACGATGAAAGCTCGCTTTTAATCTCTGACGTACAAAGAGTCCCGGGAAGAGCGAAGCTCGCTCATTCGCAAATTGTTTTCTTTAGAGTTTTTAGAGTTTTTCGATGTTAAATCAAAAGAATTATGAAAAGGAAATTAGCTTTTCTATCCTGGGGCGCGGCAGTCCTTTTCGGGGCTGCCGCCCTCTTCCTTCCTCCGCAAGGAGAGATTGACCACACCGTGCTGCTGCTCTGCGCACAGTTCCTGCTCTTCGCCGCCACACTGCTGGGCGTGGATGGCTACTATGACAAGATGAAGGATTTAATCAAGAAATAAGATGGCTCACTACGTCATTTTACCGTCTGTCCGGTGTCCCCTGGGGCCGTCTGTGCTATTGGGTGCGTCATCGCGGTGCTGGCTGATGCCATCGCCTAAAGGCTCGGCCCCATTGCCTGGCGGCAAAGGAGCGGGGCTGATCCTGCCTCCGCTCGGCGTCATCGACGGCTCGGTGCTGATGCTCTCCGCCCAACTCCTCGTCCTCTGCGCTACACTCCTCGGCGTGGATGGCTATTACGAGAAAATGAAGGAGATACTCAGCAAATAAACCCCAACGGGGTTAAATAACTTAGGATAGGGGCTTGCCCCTATCGATGGGATGACCCACACCATCCATAATTATTAGCCCCTTACAGGGGCGTAGGGGAATAGGGCGATCCATTCCCCCAGGGGCAAGCCCCTGGTCTAGTTTATACGACCCTTTCAGGGTCCTTGAATTAACTTTTACCATTATGAAACTTAGCGAACATTTTACCCTCGAAGAAATGCTTCACAGCGACACCGCTGAGAAGAAGCACATAGAAAACCGCATTAACGCGGTCGAAGTGAACAATCTCGTACGTCTGTGCGCCAAGGTCTTGGAACCTCTGCGCGAACATTTTGGCGTACCTATTAAAATAAACAGCGCGTTCCGCTGTCAAGCCCTCAACAAGGCCGTAGGCGGCGCCCAGAACAGCTACCACACAAAGGGTAGGGCAGTTGACATCCCGATGCACCCAGGCTGGCTCGCGTACATCCGCGACCACTTGCCGCACGTCGAACTTATAAATGAAGGGACGTGGATCCATGTCGCGCTGTAGCGCACATGGAATCCAAATGAAAAATGAAAAGTGAAAAATGAAAAATGGACCACTGACGCAATGCGCCGGTGGTCTTTTGTTTTCAGATCTCGCAAATCTTGCAGATATTGCACGAGCATTTCGAGTAAGTGAGTATTTCTCTAACTGGGGAGTGGCTATTCGTAGGCATATACCAGCCCGTACTTCTCATGCAGCCGTCGAAGAGAACCGTCGGACTTCATACGGCGGATGACATTGTTCACCGTCTCCAAGAGGTCCTCCTGGCCCTTCTGCATGAGAACACCGATTTCACCGTGAGTGAACGGAGCGCTCAACAGCGGGGCTGCAAGACGGGAGTCTGTCTGCACATAGTAAGGAGCCTCCGTGATTTCAGTAATCATCACGTCGGCTGCACCTTCGGCAATGAGTGCCGGTATTTCCTCGTTCTTGGGGTGAACGGCAATGCTGGCGTGAGTCAGCTTCTCGCGGGCAAACTGCTCGTTCAGCCCCCCGGGATTCACCATGACACGGACTTCGGGCTTGTCGATGTCGGAGAGCGAACGGTAGCGGTCCGACTCCGAAGCCCTGCAAAGAATCGTCTTGCCGTTTGCCAGATAGCCCTCGCTCATCAGCATCACGGCACGACGGGCCTCTGTGATGGTGATGCCGCCAATGGCAAGGTCGAATGTCTGAGGCTCTGCAAGGACGTCGTCCGTCAATGTGGGCCATGAGGTCTTTCTGAACTCGATCCTGACTCCCAAACTTTTCGCTATCTCTTTGGCAACGTCAATGCCAAAGCCCCAATACGTCCCGTCCGCTTCGCAGAAGGAGAGCGGTCTGTAGTCGCCAGTAGTGCCAAAGAGAATCGTGCCCCGATCCAAAATCTCCGCCACTTTGCCATTGAGAGGAATATCTGTATAGGTCGATAGGATGAACACAGAGTATTGGCTGTTCTGTGTTGCCGCGAAACTGACCGTGACACAAAGGGTCAGGACTGCAGTCAGAAACCAGATCTTTAATCTTTCCAATCTTATCATTGTATCCGTGCTGTATTTACTATCAGTGGCAAATGATGCTCAGAGTCGCGAAATCTGCTTCACGCCCTTGACGGCGGAGAGCTTCTTCATGAGCGAAGAGAGGCGGTCCGTGTCGTCCACCATGATCGTGACATTGCCCTCGAAGAGGCCGTCGTGGGCGTCGATGTTGATGGAGCGCAGCGTCAGGCGGTCCTCCTTGGAGATGATGCTCGTGACGTTGTTGATGATGCCGATGTCGTCGTGGCCCACAATGCGCAGCGTGATGGGGTAGGAGCCTTCGCCCTTGCCGCTCCAGCAGGCCTGCACGATGCGGTAGGGATAGCGGCGGCGCAGCTCGGGCGCGTTGGGGCAGTCGGTGCGGTGGATCTTGATGCCGCCGATGCCCACGAAGCCGAAGACGCTGTCGCCGTAGACAGGCTGGCAGCAGCGCGCCAGATGATAGTCCACACCCGTGAGGCGGCTGCCGATGACCAGCACGTCGTCGCCCTTGTGCTGCTCCTGCTGACGCTCGGGATGGAGCACGAAATGCGAGGCGCTCTCGGCCGGAGTGTTCTCATGGGTGTCGCCCTGAAGGAGTGAAGAATAGACGTCGATGACGTGGCCCATGTCGATGGCGCCGCGCGCCAGCTGCAGATAGAAGTCGCTGGCCTCCTTGAAGCCCAGCTTGCGCACGAGCTGGTGCATGGCGTTCTCCTCGAGGTCGAGCTTGCGGTTCTTGAGGCGGCGCTCCAGCGTCTCCTTGCCCAGAAGGCGCTCCTTGGCGTCGGTCTCCTTGAGGGCCAGGCGTATCTTCGACTTGGCGTGGGAGGTCTTGACGATGGCGAGCCACGAGGGGCGGGGATGCTGCGAAGAGGAGGTGAGAATCTCCACCTGGTCGCCGCTCTTGAGGGGCTGGCGCAGCGTGGCGGCGCGTCCGTTGATGCGCGCTCCGGTGCAGGTGTTGCCCACCTTGGAATGAATGTGATAGGCGAAGTCGAGCACAGTGGCGCCCTTGGGGAACTTGAAGATGTCGCCCTTGGGCGTGAAGGCGAAGACCTCGTCCTCGTAGAGCTCCATGCGGAACTGGTCCACCGCTTCGGCGCCGTCGCTGGCCTCCAGCATGGAACGGATGCCCGTGAGCCACTCGTCGAGGCCCGTCTCGCTCTTGATGCCCTTGTAGCGCCAATGAGCCGCCACACCGCGTTCGGCCACCTCGTCCATGCGCTCCGTGCGGATCTGCACCTCGACCCACTTCTGCTCGGGGCCGACAACGGTGATGTGGAGGCTCTCGTAGCCGTTGCTCTTGGGCACGCTGAGCCAGTCGCGCAGACGCTTGGGGTTGGGCTGATACATCGAGGTGACGATGGCGAAGGTCTGCCAGCACTGCATTTTCTCCTTCTCGGGCGGAGCGTCCAGGATGATGCGGATGGCGAAGAGGTCGTAGACGCCCTCGAAGGGGCACTTCTGCTTCTTCATCTTCTGCCAGATGGAGTGGATGGACTTCGTGCGGCCCTTGATGTGGAAGGAGAGGCCGGCCTCCCTGAGGCGCTCGTCGATGGGGCCGATGAAGCGCCCGATGTAGGCATCGCGGCTGGCCTTCGTCTCGGAAAGCTTCTCGCGGATGTGGTAGTAGGCCTCGGGCTCGGTATACTTGAGCGAGAGGTCCTCCAGCTCGGACTTGAGCTGATAGAGGCCCAGCTTGTGGGCCAGAGGGGCGTAGAGAAACATGCTCTCGCGGCTGACCTCGCGCCGCAGCGCATCGTCGCCGGCGTCGCGTATGCTGCGCATGAGGCTCACGCGGTCGGCGATCATGATGAGGATCACGCGCATGTCCTCCGCAAAGGAGAGCAGGAGGTTGCGGAAGTTCTCCGTCTCGACAACGGGCGTCTTGCGGTAGAGCTGCCGGATGCGCTCCAGCCCGTGCATGATGCGGGCTACGGATTCGCCGAAGTCCGCCGCCACACTTTCGTCGCCCTCAACGGCGGCCGGACGCAGCATGACGGCCACCAGACCGTCGCGCCGGAGCCCTATCTCGTCGGCGGCCAGCAGCGCCGTATCCAGGCTGCGCACGACGGGATCAAGGCCGAAGGCGTCCCGCTGGAGACGACCCTCGGCGTGAGCCCTGCGGAGGCGCTCGCGAATCTTCGCGGCGTCACCCTCGTGCAAGACGGACCCAAACCGTTGCAGCAACTGCTTAAGAGATGAGATGTACATCGCGCTGCGGGAACGGAATTTCGATGTTGTTGGCGTTGAGGGCGTTGTAGATGGCCTCCTTAAGGCGGCCGGTCAAGCCGTATTTCTCCTCGACAAGCATCCAAATGAGCACCTTGAGGTCCACGCTGCTGTCGCCGAAGTCGTTGAAGCGCACGCTGATCGGACGGTCGGGATCCGTTATGGGCACATCGGCGCTGTTGCGCTCCCGGCAGATGGGGGTGAGCGCCTCGGTGATGATGCGGCGCACGGCCTCCACATCGGTGCCGTAGGCCACGCCGACGGGAATGCAGATCTGCTCGTAGTTGTGGTTGCGCGTCAGGTTCTTGAAGTTCTTGCTGAAGAGTGCCTTGTTGAGGAAGGCGATGACGCAGCCGTCGGCCGTGATGACCTGGGTGCTCTGATAGGTGATGCTCTCCACCTTGCCCGAGATGCCGTCGCACTCGATGTAGTCGCCCACACGCAGGCGGCCCGTCATCAGCGAGAGACCGTAGAAGAAGTTCTCGATGAGATCCTGCATGGCGAAACCGAGACCCGTAGCCAGGCCGGCGGTGACGATGGAGATGCCGCTCTTGGGCACATTGAGCAGGACGAGCACCGTGATGGCGTAGAGGCCCCAGATGACGATGGCGATGATGTTGCGCGAGAGGGTGAAGTTGTACACCCCTTCAGACGGGGACACCTTCTTGCGATAGGCGATGTAGAAGCTGCGCAGGGCGTAGTTGAGATAGCTGAAGATGAACCACAGGGCCACCACCACGCAGAGCTTGAAGAGCGACACCTGGATGAGGTCGGGCTGGTTGATGAAATCCTTGAAGAAAATCTTCACGCAAAGGCTCGTCATGGCGAAGATCTCCGATGCCCAGTAGATGCTGATGAGCACGGAATAGACGGCCAGGATGGGCACTAAGGTGCGGTTGATGAAGTCGTAGAACCAGGTGGAGGTGATGTATTTGCCCGAAGCAATGCGCTTGAGCATGCGGCGGTGGTCTTCGACATCGACATCGGAGCCCTTGGCGCTCTCGATGCGCTTCACGCGGCCGAGCAGTTTGTTCTCCTCATACATCTCCATGAGGTCGTAGAGGCAGGTGATGGTGGTGATGGCCGCCAGCTGGAAGGTCCACCACACGATGATCTGGATGGCCATGAGGCTGTAGCCCGACCACGAGACGAGGGCAGAGACGCCCATCACGACGGAGGTGATGTGGGTGTAGGCCGTATCCAGCAGAGGCAGCTCGCGGCGATGGCGCCCCGAGAGCCACAGCTGCCACAGCGTGAAGACCACCAGGACGGGCGGCAGGATGAGGTTGATGGCGGCGTCGGGAATCAGCACGATGCGGAACATGATGACCAGGAAGGCCAGCATGAGCAACGGCGTGTAGACGAGCGCGGCGTCGATCATCTGGCGGCCCTTCAGGCGGATGTAGAGCGAGAGGAGCACCGCCTCAAGCAGCCAGGCGAAGTTCATCACCAGGCCCGTGCCCATCTGGATGTAGTTGCGGTTGACGAAGTGGCGCACCACCATGACGTAGACGGCGAAGAGGGCCGTGCCGACGACCCAGGTGAGCATCGTGCGGCGCGAAGGCCAGTTGCGGCCGCGCCAGCGCTTGGGCATGCACCACTGAATCAGGGCGAAGGCGATGATGAGGGCCACCGAGAGGTAGAGCGCCACAAAGATGCTGATGAAGAGCACCGATTTGCCGCGCCACTCGGAGTAGTCGTTCTCCTGCTCGTGCTCGGCAAAGGGTTTGTACTTGGTGCTGGCGGCGCTGCGGGCCTTGCGGAGCTGACGGGGCAGGGTAGAGAGCACGGTGATGTAGTTGTCGGTGCCCATCTTGAAGATGTAGTCCTGAAGCACCTTGTAGCGCTTCTGGGCAAAGGAGTTGAGCTGGTCCACCTTGTCCTGCACGCTGTGGTAGTAGACGCTCTCGGCCTCAAGGGCCTCAAGGAAGTGCTGCACGTTGTTGCGCATGCTGTCGGCATACTCCAGACAGGCGGCGCGATCCTCCAGCTGCTGGCCCGTGAGATAGAGCGGCTCGTCGGGTCCGTCATCCTTGCTTCCCTGCATCATCGGCGTGACCCCCATAGCCGCAACGGCGCCCGTATCCTGGCCGACGAAGGTGGAAGCCAGAGAGTCGATGGCGTTGAGCAGAATGCTGTCGCTCTGGCTGAGCAGATCCTCATCGTTCTTGGCCACAGGCGGCATGCTGCGCAGCGAAGTGATGAGGGCGTCGTAGCGGTCGAGCTCGCTGTGGAGCCATTCAATGATGCGGTCGTAAGGCAGCGTGTTGCCGCTCTTGTCGCTCAGGCTCCAGTAGAGATTGACGGCCTGCTGGCAGGCATAAGCCTGGTCGAAGGTGTTGTCGGCCGACTGGGAGTAGAGCATCAGGCCGATCTGCTCACACTGGTTCATGTAGGAGACCAGCTGCTGATGCTGGGCTGCGCCCTGCTGCTCGTACATCTGCAGGAACTGCTGCTGCTTCTCGTAGTCGGAGGCCAGCTCGGCACGCAGGACGCCCAACGTGCGCGCCAGGTCTTTTTCTTTCAGCACGGCGTGGGTCGGCAGCAGCGCCACAAGCACGAGAATCAGAACGGAAAGGAGTTTCTTCATAGGATGCGAAGTGTGTAATTGTTGTTTTTCGCCGCAAAGTTACGAAATAATTCATAAATTGCGAAACCTAAAGTAAAAGTATGACGCAATAAATTGCCTTTCGGAGAAAATTTTCGTACCTTTGCAGGCATGAATGAGATTCGTTTGGAGCGCGTGACGCCCAATGTGTTCGCCGAAAGAGGTGATCTTGTGAGCGATGTGTGGCAGCAGGAGCTCACGCTGGAGCGCGGCAAGACCTATCTGGTGGAGGCCGCCAGCGGCACGGGCAAGAGCAGCCTGTGCTCCTTCCTCTACGGCTACCGCAACGACTACACGGGCCGCATCCTCTTCGACGGCGAAGACATCAGCCGCTACGGCCGCTCTTCGTGGGTGAACATCCGGCAGAGGCACATGAGTCAGCTCTTCCAGGAACTGCGCCTGTTCCCCGAAATGACGGCGATGGAAAACGTGCTCATCAAAAACCAGCTGACGGACCGTCTGAGCCGCGAGACCGTCGAGGGATGGTTTGAGCGTCTGGGCATCGCCGCCTGTCGCGACAAAAGGCTCGCGCATATGTCGTTCGGACAACAGCAGAGGGTGGGGCTCATCAGAGCGCTCGCGCAGCCCTTCGACTTCCTTCTGGCCGACGAGCCCGTGAGTCATCTCGACGACGACAACAGCCGCACGATGGGTGAGATCATGATGGAAGAAGCCCGCAGGCAGGGCGCCGCCGTCATCGTAACGTCCATCGGGAAACATATCGAAATGGATTACGATAAGGTACTGAAACTCTAACACATAACATATAAGCGCTAAATGAAAACAAGAGATAAGGAAAAAGAGCATCTGAAGTCATTGGGCAAGAAAGTGGCCTACAGTCAGGACTACGATCCGGGCGTGCTGGAGACCTTCGAAAACCTGCATCCGGAGAACGACTACTGGGTGAGGCTCAACGCCGGAGAATTCACCACGCTGTGTCCCATCACCGGGCAGCCCGACTACGCCGAGATACGCATCTCGTACATCCCCGGGGAGCGCATGGTGGAGTCGAAGAGTCTGAAGCTCTACCTCTTCTCTTTCCGCAATCACGGCGATTTCCATGAGGACTGCGTGAACACCATCATGAAAGACCTCATCGGGCTGATGAACCCCAAATACATCGAAGTGACGGGATTCTTCACGCCGCGCGGAGGCATCTCCATTCACCCCTACGCCAACTGGGGACGGCCCGACACCAAGTGGGAAAAACTCGCCGAAGAACGTCTCTTCAGCTACGAGCGATGAAGGCGATGATCTTTGCCGCAGGGCTCGGCACCAGACTCAAGCCCCTCACGGACCGCATGCCCAAGGCGCTGGTGGAAGTGGCCGGAAAGCCCCTGCTGCAGCACCAGTTGGAAAAACTCCGTAAGGCCGGAGCGACGGACATCGTCGTCAACGTGCACCACTTTGCCGACATGATAGAAGAATGGGTGGCGGCGCATCCGACGGAAGGCCTCAACATCCGCTTCAGCGACGAGCGTCAGCAGCTGCTCGAGACCGGCGGCGGCATACGCAAAGCCCGCCCCCTGCTGGGCGAAGGCCGCATCCTCGTGCACAACTGCGACATTCTCTCCAACGCCGACCTCAAAGCCTTTTGGGCCAAGGGTGAAGGCGCTGCGGCCACGCTGATGGTGTCGGAGCGGGAGACGACGCGCTATCTGCTCTTCGACGACGACATGAACCTCAAAGGGTGGACCAACGTAAAGACCGGCGAGGTGAAGGGCATCGGGCGCGAAGGACGTCTGCCCGAAGGGCCTCTCCGCAAACTGGCTTTCAGCGGCATACACCAAATCAGCTCGGAGGCTTTCCCGCTGATGGACGAATTTCCCGAGAAGTTCGGCATCATCGACTTCTATCTGCGCCTGGCCGGCGAGATGAAGGTGAAGGGCGTGAAGGAGGAAGGGCTGCGACTGATGGACGTGGGCAAGCTGGAGACGCTCTCGGAGGCGGAGCGGTTTATCCGCGCGCTGGAAGCAGGCGCGTGATGCCCCGTTCGCGGTGGCAGAGCTGCACGGCAACGCCGAATTTTTCGTTGAGATGACGGGCCAGATGCTCCGCACAGTAGACGCTGCGGTGCTGTCCGCCCGTGCAGCCGAAAGAGAACATCAGATCCTCGAAGCCGCGCTCGATGTAGCGCGCCAGATGGACGTCGGCCAAAGCGTAAACGTGGTCGAGGAAGGTGAGAATCTCACCGTTTTCCTCGAGGAAACGGATCACGGGTTCGTCCAGACCCGTGAGGGATTTGTACTCGTCGTAGCGGCCGGGATTGTGGGTGCCGCGACAGTCGAACACGTAGCCGCCGCCGTTGCCGCTGGTGTCTTCGGGGATGCCTTTCTTAAAGGAAAAACTGTAAACACGTATCATGCAGGTAGGGATAAGGGCATTGGGGGAGAATCTGCCGCAGGTTGTCGAGAGCGGCGGGGATGGAGTCGAGGAAATGCTGCTTGCGCTCGTAGCGTCCGCGGAAGCCGTAAGCGCCCAACACCTGAAGCTGGCGGAAGAGCACGAAGAGCGGCAGACGGCGCATGAAGGAGTCCGTCACCTCGTCGCGGGAGAGCGAAGTGAGCGGCGCGAGCTCGTCGAGATAGGCCCAGATGCAGCGCTGACGCACTTCGTCGGGAAAGAGCGAAGAGGCTTGCCAGAGGAAACTCACCACATCGTAAGGGAGAGGGCCCTTGCGGCCGCCCTGATAGTCGATGAGATGCAGATTGCCCCCGTCGTCGAGCATGATGTTGCGCGCCTGGAAGTCGCGGTAGAGAAACGCCGTGATGGAGGATAAAGCATCCTCTGCGGAAAGCAAATCTGTGGCGAACGCCTGGAAGTCGGCCTCGAGGAGATATTCGTCAAACTCCACCGAAGAGGTCTTCAGGAAGCAGTATTTGAAATAGTTGAGATCGAAGAGGATGCCCGTGCGGTCGAGCTCAGGAGCGGGATAGCAGACGGAGAAATCCAAACCGCGCGCGCCCTCCACCTGCACGTGGGGCAAAAGGCGCAGCGTGCGCTCCATGAGCTGCTGCTCTTCTTCGCTGTAGCGTCCGCCCTTCTGACGTCCTTCCTTCAGCGCGTCGAAGAGGCTGCGCGAGCCGACACTCTCCTGAAGATAAGCCGTACGGTCGGGCGAGACGGCCAGCACACGCGGCACGGGCAGTCCGCACTGGGCGAAATGGCGCGAGAGGGCGAGAAAGCTTTCGTTCTCGCGAACGGCGGTGCCCCGACAGGCAATCGTGCAGCGGCCGTCGGACTCGAAGAAACGGTAGTAGGCCCGGTTGCTGCCGCTGCCCTGAATGGGCTCCGTGCGGGCGGGAGCGTGCCCGAACAAATCTTGATACAGGCTCAGGAGTGTCTCCATACTTGTTTGACTTTACGGTAAACGGCCAGAATGTTGAGCACGCTGACCAGAACGAGCAGCGCGATGCCGAAGGAGAGCATGAGCCAGAGCGAGCCCTCCTGCATGGTGGGGAACATGCGCCAGAGATGCTCCAGATAGAGGCCGCGCACGAAGAGCGTCGCTGCGAGCGCGCAGAGGAACACCAGAAGGTTGACGCCCAGCGTGAGACACTGATAAGGCAGCGCCACACGGCCCACACTGTAGCCGATGAGCAGGAGCGACTGGAGCTTCTCCTGATTCTTCTGCACCAAAAGGAAGATGCTCAGCATCAGCACGTAGAAGCTCAAGGCCGAAATGAGCAGCCCGACGGCCAGCACAATGGCGACAACGAGCTTGAGGAAATACATCGTCTTGCCCGCCTGCAGCTTGTCCTCGTCGATGTCGTAGCCCTTCTGCTTCATGTAGCGCACGAGGCGCTCGTCGGCGGGATTCACCACCTGGAGAATCAGGCGGGAAGGCTTCTCCGATTCAGAGGAAGGCGCATAGACGGCGTTGCTCCACTCGAGAAACGAAGTGGGCACAAGGATGGTGTTCAGGCGTGAAGAGAAGCCCGTGAGGTGGGCCGGAAGGATGTCATGACGGCCTTCGCCGATGAGCTCGACATCCACATCGAGCATCCCGAGAAGTCCTTCGCCGATCTTGGGCAGACGGTGGCTCTGGGCAAAGCCGAAATTGTAGACCGCCAGATAGGATTTGGGCAGCACGATGGGGACGGGCTCGCCCTCATGCCACTGCCACACGCGGGCGTCGACATCGACAAAGCGGTCGGGCACGCTCTCGAAAAACATGTCGGAGGAGAAGCGGATGTCCTGCATGCCCACACGGCATTTCACACGATAGCGCGAGGCGGAGAAAGCGCCCAGACTCTTGACGAAAGGCTGGCGGGAAAGCTCTTCCTGCTCTGCAGGCGTGAACTCCAGCGAGGCCGACGAGAAAGCGCCCACACGCTTGGACACCATCAGATAGTCCGGAGGCAGAGGACCGTCGTCGCCGGCAAAAGCGGGCGCCAGATCCTGATAGAACTGCACCGAGAGGAGCACGATCATCATGCCCAAAAAGTTGGCCAGAGCGAAGCCGGCAAGCTGTCCCGGCGAGAGGTGGCGGCGAAGAAGTTTCCAGAGCAGATGCATTTATTCCACAATAAGTTTGAATTCGTCCACCAGACTCTTCAGAGAGTGATTCTTATTGAGATAGTTCTGGTATATCTCCTTTTTGGAGATGCTCTGCTGCACCGTCTCGAAAGAGGCCACGCTGATGTCCATCTTCAGATTGGGCGAGAGCAGACTGCGGCGCAGATAGCGCATGAGTCGGGAGGAGATTTGTTGGAGGTAGGTCTTCACCTGCTCGTTGGAGACGGTGACGGTGAAGGAATCCGGTCCCGTAACCTGAGGCGTCATGCGGCGCATACGCATCGACATGGCTTTGTCCTCCTGTTGCAATGTGCCGGCAAACTCCGACCAAACGCGAATGAGATCGGTGTCGGTGAGCGTTGCGGTTGCGGGAGCGGCAATCTGCTGTACGGGCGCCTCCGCAGTTTGAACGACAGGCGCAGCCGTCTTGGGAGCGGCGTTCATCCTCAGGCTCGGACCGAGTGAGGAGAGACGCACACGGGAGGCGGGAGCGGGTTGAGCGGGTGCTGCCGGGGCGACGTGCGGGGTTTTGTTCTGCTCTTGGGGTGCAGCAGCGGCAGAAGTCTGCTTTCTCGAGGCAGCCACAGGCTGCGTGAAGAAGGGGGCTAACTTGGTGGGCCGAAGCCCACCTGCAGGGGCGTCGGGGTCAATCTGGGCGCACTCGATGAGCGTGATCTCCAGAGAGAGGCGCTTGTTGCGCGACGTGCGATACTGGTTGTCGCAGTCGTTGCACAGACGCAGTGCCCTGTAGAGCATCCTCACGTCGCAGCGGGCGGCCTGCTCCTGATAGCGGGCGCGCAGAGCCTCCGAAGTGTCCAGAAGGGGCAGGGTGGAAGCGTCGCGTGCCACCAGCAGATTGCGCAGATGGGAGGCGAGGCCGTTCATGAAGTTGCCGCCCTCGTAACCCTCGTTGATGATGTTGTTCAGAAGGACGAGACAGGGCTGCACCTCCTTGCCGATGAAGTGGTCCACCATCTCGAAATAGCTGTCGGTGGAAAGCACGCCGAGCGCATCGCTCACGGCCTCCAGCGTCAGGTTGTTGCCGCAGCAGGACACCATCTGGTCGTAGATGGAGAGCGCGTCGCGCATGCCGCCGTCGGCTTTTTGGGCGATGAGGTGAAGGGCTTCGTCCTCGGCCGTGATGCCTTCCTTCTGGCTGATGTATTTCAGATGGTCCACAGTGCCCTGCAACGTCATTCGGGCAAAGTCGTACACCTGACAGCGGCTCAGAATGGTGGGCAGGATCTTGTGCTTCTCGGTGGTGGCCAGGATGAAGATGACATACGAGGGCGGCTCCTCCAGCGTCTTGAGAAACGCGTTGAAGGCCGAAGCCGAAAGCATGTGCACCTCGTCGATGATGAACACCTTGTAGCGACCCACCTGAGGCGGAATCTGCACCTGACGGCAAAGCTCGCGGATGTCGTCGACTGAGTTGTTGGAGGCGGCATCCAGCTCGTGGATGCTCATGCTGCGTCCCTCGGCGAAAGCCTTGCAGCTCTCACACTCGCCGCAGGGATCGCCGTTGGCGTCGGGCGAGAGGCAGTTGACGGTTTTGGCAAAGATGCGGGCGCAGGTGGTCTTGCCCACACCGCGGGGGCCGCAGAAGAGATAAGCGTGCGCCAGTTTTCCCGAGCGGACGGCGTTCTTGAGCGTGGCGGTCAGTGTGCGCTGCCCGACGACGGAGTCGAACGTCAACGGACGGTACTTTAGGGCCGAAACAATGTATTCTTCCATAATCGGATTCTGATTTTCGTACGCAAAAGTACAAAAAAAATTAAAGTTTTACAAAAAACAACAGACGCTTAAATGATAACTCTCATTTTTTTTCGTACATTTGTGCCTGATATGAAGAAAGAAATACGCAAAATCAGCGGCATTTGGGATTTTATCGGACGGTATAAGTATTATTTCGTCGTCAGCATCGTTGTGCTGGTTGTGGGATTCCTGGACGAAAACAGCGTACTTCACCGCCATCAGCGCAACCTGGTCATTCAGGATCTGAAGCAGGAGATAGAGAACTATCGGAAGCGCTACGAGAAGGACACACGCGACCTGAACGGTCTCTCCGACGCCAAATCGCTGGAGAAATTTGCCCGTGAGAAGTATTTCATGCACCGCGACGACGAAGACCTCTTCGTGGTGGTTAATCCCTAAAGAAACAGCAGGAAATGATGAAATCCTTTTCACTGTGGATGATGCTCGTCCTGACACTGGTGCTCGCAGGCTGTCGTCCGCATTATAAAGTGATCGGAGAAAACGGCATCGACGCCCTGGAGGGTCGCAAACTATACCTCAAGCGCTATGCCAACGAGGAGTTGGTCAATATGGACAGCACCACCGTGCAACACGGCCATTTTGAATTCTCCGGCACGCTCGACAGTACGCTCTTTGCCCATCTCTTTGTGGAGAACGAAAGCCTGATGCCCATCGTTCTGGAAGAAGGCGAAGTGCATCTGAAGTTCACCAACGAGGAGCAAAGCCTCGGCGGCACGCCGCTCAACGATTCGCTGTATTCCTTCGTCAAGCAGAAAGGCGTTGTGGACGAGTTGATGCACAACATCCCGCATAAGGAGTCGGCCCTCATCATGGCCGGCTACGACCACGACGAAATCGTTCGCCTGCTCAATGCCGAAGCGCTTCAGATACAGCAAATCTCCGAACGCCTGGTTTCGCGTTTCATCAAATCAAACTACAACAACGTGCTCGGTCCCGGCATCTTCATGATCATGACCTCGGCCTATGAGTTCCCCATCATGACGCCAGAGATAGAAGCCATCGTGCTCGGCGCGCCTGAGAAGTTCCTTCAGGACGACTATGTGAGCGCCTATGTGCGCATGGCCAAAGAGAATACGGAGAAAATGAACGCCCAACGCCATGATTGAGAAACACCTGACGCTGGACGACGTTGCGCCGCAGATATTTTACGGCGCCGGAAACTGCAACATGCGTCTGCTGAAGTCTCTGTATCCGAAACTGAGGATCGTAGCCAGGGACGATGTGTTGCACATCATGGGCGACGAGGTGGAGATGTCGGCTTTTGAGGACAATCTGCAGCGTCTGATTCGCCACACGCTGACCTACAACCGGCTGACGGAAGAGGACATCGTGAAGATTACACGCGGCGAGAAGGCGGGCGAGAACACCCCCAAAGGCGCCATTCTCTACAGCGTCGGCGGCAAGCCCATCAGCCCCAGAAGCGAGAATCAGAAACAGATTGTAGCTTCGTTTCAGCACCACGACCTGACCTTCATCACCGGCCCCGCCGGCAGCGGTAAGACCTATCTCTCCATCGCGCTGGCCGTGAAGGCTTATAAAGAAAAGAGCATCCGTCGCATCATCCTCTCGCGTCCGGCAGTGGAGGCGGGAGAGAAGCTCGGTTTTCTGCCCGGCGACATGAGGGAGAAAATCGACCCCTATCTGCAGCCGCTCTACGATGCGCTGGAGGACATGATTCCCGCACAGAAGCTGCGCGAGATGATGGAGCAGAACATCGTGCAGATTGCGCCTCTGGCCTTCATGCGCGGCCGCACGCTCAACGACGCCGTCGTCATCCTGGACGAAGCGCAAAACACCACCTCCGCACAGCTGCGCATGTTTCTCACCCGTATGGGCCAAAACTGCCGCATGATCATCACGGGCGATCCCTCTCAGGTGGATCTGCCGAAAGGCGTGCGGAGCGGTCTGGTGGAAGCGCTGGATATCCTGGGGCAGGTCGAAGGCGTCGGCTTCGTGAGAATGAACAAGAGCGACATCGTTCGCCATAAACTCGTAACAAAAATTGTTGAAGCATATGAAAGCACTGACAAAAACTAATCTCTCTCTGCCCGGTCAGAAGAGCGTCTATCACGGCAAAGTTCGTGACGTGTACAACATCAACGACGACCTCATGGTGATGGTGGCCACCGACCGCATCTCCGCCTTCGATGTCATCCTGCCTAAGGGCATTCCTTTCAAGGGTCAGGTGCTCAATCAGATTGCCGCCTCGTTCCTGGACGCCACCGCCGACATCGTGCCCAACTGGAAGCTGGCTACGCCCGACCCCATGGTCACAGTGGGTCTCAAGGCTGAAGGCTTCCGTGTGGAGATGATCATTCGCGGCTATCTCACCGGCAGCGCCTGGAGAGAATACAAGAACGGATGTCGCGAGCTCTGCGGCGTGAAACTGCCTGAAGGCATGCGTGAGAACGAGCGTTTCCCCGAGCCCATCATCACGCCGACGACAAAGGCCGACGAGGGTCACGACGAGAACATCTCGAAGGAAGAAATCATCCGTCAGGGCCTCGTTTCCCGCGAAGACTACGAAGTGATGGAGCGCTACACGCGTGCACTCTTCCAGCGCGGCAGCGAGATTGCCGACAAGAAGGGCCTCATCCTCGTGGACACCAAATACGAATTCGGCAAGCGCGACGGCAAGGTGATTCTCATCGACGAGATCCATACGCCCGACTCTTCGCGCTATTTCTATAAGGAAGGCTACGAGGAGAAGTTCCAGAAGGGCGAGGCACAGCGTCAGCTCTCCAAGGAGTTTGTCCGCCAGTGGCTCATCGAGCACAACTTCATGAACCAGCCCGGACAGGTGATGCCTGAGATCACGGACGAATATGCCGAGAGTGTCAGCGAGCGCTATATCGAGCTCTACGAGCACATCACAGGACAGAAGTTCGTGCCCGCCGAAGAAGCCGGCGACATCGAAGCCCGCATTCAGAAGAACGTCAGCGAATGGCTCTCGACCCGCTGACCAACAAAGCGATGTTTGATCGCATCGCACCCACTTACGACCGCCTGAATCACCTCCTCTCCCTCGGTATTGACCGGGGGTGGAGGCGTAAGGCCGTACGTCGTCTTTTGCCCTTCAGGCCCCGCAGAGTGTTGGATGCCTGTTGCGGCACGGGCGATTTCTCCATTCTCCTGCGCGACACGCTGAAGGTGGAGGTGACGGGCTGCGACCTCTCGGAGGGCATGATGCAGATTGCCCGCGAGAAGGCGCCCGATCTCCGTTTCGAGCAGCAGGATTGCCTGCATCTCACTTACGGAGATGCGTCGTTCGACGTGGTGGCCTGTGCCTACGGCGTCAGGAATTTTGAATCTCTGGAAGAGGGGCTGCGGGAGTTCCGCCGCGTGTTGGAGCCGGGAGGCCATCTGCTGATTCTCGAGCTCTCGGTGCCGCGACGCTGGCCTATGACCTGGGGCTTCTGGATTTATTCGCGCATCATCATGCGGCTGGTCGGACGCCTGGTTTCGCGCGACCGTTCGGCCTATGAATATCTGCCCGAATCGATGGCGGCGTTTCCGCAGGCGGAAGAGGTGAAGGCGCTTCTGCAGAAAGTCGGCTTCCGACGTGTGTCGTTTCACCGCTATCTCTTCGGCCTCTCCACCTGTTTTCTGGCAGAGAAGTAGGAGAGAAGTAGGAGAGAAGCGGGTTTATTTCTTCTTCCACGACTTGATGACAAACTCGGGGCAAACCCTGAGGTAGATGCCGAAGTCGAAATTGAGTTCGCTGCGACTGCCTTCCGGATGTTTGTACCAACTCTGGTAGAGATCAAGAGCGGCGCCGAGCGTGTAGGCTTTGGCCCAGGTCTTGTCCCAAGAGACTTTGGCATAGACGGTGTGCATACCGTCCATCGCGGTGTTGTCCTGGAGTGATACGGTGCTGAAGAAGGGACTGCCGTAGAGGTTGGCAAACTGCTTGGGCGCTCCGAAATAGCCGGCCTTGACGGCCATCTGGTCCCACAGACGCACGTCGCCGCCTGCGTGCAAAGCCATACCGCTTTGGAAGGGCCACAGATGTCCCGCCTGCTGATAGCTGCCGAGCACATTCAGTTCCGCACCCCAGATGCTGCCTCTCACGGCGGCGCCGACGGAGGCGTTGCACAGAGTCTGCACGCCGAGATTGAGCGACTTGTCGTCCTGCTCTCCGCCCCGGTGCTGGATGAGCAGCTGCACGGGCAACGACCATTTCAGCCCTTTTTCCCTGCTGTGATCGCCGAAGAGCACACGCCACACACTGCCCACGGTGAAGGCTTCCTGATGACGTTCCAGCTTGAAGATGTAGCTTTGCCAGTTGAGCCAGGTGTCCATCTGGATGTGGCGTGAGTCCCATTTGACCTGCACGCCCATCTCGGGGTCCTGCGAGAGATTGGTCTCGCTGTTCCACATGGGCTCGATGAGCCGGTGGTTCTGTCCGCCGTAGAGGTCGCCCAGGATGATGTTGACGCCTTTGAGCTGCGCCTGCAGCCTGATCCAGGGCAGCAGGTGAAATCCGCTCTGATACTGGTCGCCCTTCCACATCCCGATGTCGTGATAGGCGTAGTTGGGATATTTGTTGGCGCCGTTGAAGCAGAGGGCGTGCACGCCCAGCTCGATGTGTATCTCGTCGATCGGGTTGTAGGTCAGACGGGGTGAAAGCAGCGCTCCGGGCAGCGTGTAGCCGTCGGTCATCTTGCTGCTGTACTCGTTGTCGTGGAAGAAGCCCGTGGCGTCCACGCGAACTTTCAACACGCGGGTGTCAGCCGTGTCGAGACGGTGCTCGTCGATGAAAAGCCTGTCCCAGACATTCTGTGCCTGAGTGGCTGTGATGCCGAGACAGAGTGCCGCCGTCAGGAGAGTTTTCTTACCAGCCATAGTGCGATGAATGTGAAGAGTATATTGGGAATCCATGCGGCCAGCATGGGGTTCATGCCGGCGCCGGTGGAGAAACTTGAAGAAATGGTCTGCAGCAGGATGTATCCGGCCGAGAGTCCGATGCCCAGTCCGAGACCCATACCCATGCCGCCTTTTTTCTTCTTGGCCGAGAGGGAGAAGCCGATCAGGGCGAGGATGAAGGCCGAGAAGGGCGCTGCGAAGCGTTTCTGATATTCCACTTCGAAGCCGGCCAGCCCCGACGAACCTCTCATCTTCTGGCGGTTGATGTATTCGCGCAGCTGACTGTTGGTCATCGTCTCCTGCAGATGCGCCACAAAGAGGAAGTCGCGCGGCTCCATCGTGATGACGGTGTCCATCTGGTCGTAGTGGGTGATGTGTTCCCTCATGCCTTTCATCTCGCGTATCTGCACGTTTTTCATGTGCCACATGAAGCGCACGTCGCCGATGGTGTCATAGGCGATGCTCGAGGCCGAGAGGTGGCAGACGAGTTTCTTTTCCTTGAACTGGTCCATCGTGAAGTTGTAGCCCGTGTGGGTGCGTCCGTCGAAGTGCTGCATGTAGGTGATGACGCCGGGCGCCACCTGCAGCTGCACGTTTTCGGCGTAGGTGGCCACGTTGTGCACGCGGTTGCGCTTGTAGGTGTTTTCGAAGTCCACGCGTTTGACGTTGCCTCTGGGGATGATCTCCGCACCCAGCACGAAACTCAGCAGGGCGATGATCACGGTGCTGATCATGTAGGGCCGCAGGAGCCTTTTGTAGCTCACGCCGGCGGCCAGCATGGCGATGATCTCGCTGTTGTCGGCCAGCTTGGTGGTGAAGAAGATGACGGAGAGGAAGACGAACAGGCCGGAGAAGAGATTGGCGTAGAAGGGAATGAAGTTCAGATAGTAGTCGAAGATGATGGCCTCCCAGGGCGCATGCTTCTCGGCAAATTTGGCTACGTTCTCGTTGTAGTCGAAGATGACGGCAATGCTGATGATGAGCACGATGCTGAAAAAGTACGTGCCCAGAAACTTTTTGATGATATAGAGGTCAAGCTTCTTCACAGCCGTTGTCCCAGTTGTTCGATGACGCTGCGCTTCCACTCGGTGAAGTCTCCGGCGATGATGTGGCGGCGCGCCGTCTTAACCACGTCGAGATAGAAGGCCAGATTGTGTATCGAGGCGATTTCGAGGGCCATCAGCTCCTGCGCCTTGAAGAGGTGGTGGATGTAGGCCCGGGAGTAGATGCGGTCCACCGAGGCGGTGCCTTCGGGGTCGAGGGCGGAGAAGTCGTCGGCCCATTTTTTGTTGCGCATGTTCATGGTGCCCTGCCAGGTGAAGAGCATGGCGTTGCGTCCGTTGCGCGTCGGCATGACGCAGTCGAACATGTCCACGCCTCTTGCGATGCCTTCCAGCAGGTTTTGCGGCGTGCCCACACCCATGAGGTATCTCGGGCGGTCTTTGGGCAGAATGTCGTTGACCACTTCGATCATCTCATACATCACCTCCGTCGGTTCGCCCACAGCCAGTCCGCCGATGGCGTTGCCGTCGGCCCCCTTGTCGGCCACGAAGCGGGCACTCTCCTGACGCAGATCCTTGTAGGTGCAGCCCTGCACGATGGGAAAGAGGCTTTGGCTGTAGCCGTATTTGGGCTCCGTCTCGTTGAAACGCTTGAAACAGCGGTCGAGCCATCGGTGCGTCAGCCCCAGACTCTTCTTGGCGTAAGCGTAGTCGCTGGTGCCGGGCGGGCATTCGTCGAGCGCCATCATGATGTCGGCGCCGATGCTGCGCTCGATGTCCATCACGCGCTCCGGAGTGAACATGTGGCGGCTGCCGTCGATGTGGCTCTGGAAGGTGCATCCCTCTTCGGTCAGTTTGCGGATGCCCGTGAGGGAGAACACCTGAAAGCCGCCCGAGTCGGTCAGAATGGGGCGGTCCCATGTGCCGAACTTATGCAGTCCGCCGGCCTTTTCCAATATGTCGGTGCCGGGACGCAGGTAGAGGTGATAGGTGTTGCCCAAAATGATCTGCGCGCCCACTTCTTCGCGGAGGTCGCGCATCAAGACGCCTTTCACGCTGCCCACTGTGCCCACGGGCATGAAGATGGGGGTCTCGATCTCCCCGTGATCGGTGGAGATGCGCCCGGCTCTGGCCCAGGAGCGCTCGTCGCTGTGTTCTACCTTGAATGTCATTTCAGCAAAGCATAGTCCAACACATCGCTCACGGTCTCCACATAGTGGAAGGAGAGGCCCTTGAGGTAGTCCTGCGGAATCTCCAGGATGTCCTTCTCGTTTTCCTTGCAGAGGATGATTTCCTTGATGCCGGCTCTCTTGGCGGCGAGGATCTTCTCGCGGATGCCGCCCACGGGGAGCACGCGGCCTCTGAGGGTGATCTCGCCCGTCATGGCCAGATTCTTGCGCACGCGCCTTCCCGTCAGGGCCGAAGCCAGCGAAGTGGCCATCGTGATGCCGGCCGAGGGGCCGTCTTTGGGCACGGCGCCTTCGGGCACGTGGATGTGTATGTTGTGCGTCTCGAAGATTTCTTCGCTCAGACCCAACTCTTCGGCATGCGCCCGTATATAGGAGAGGGCCAGTCCGGCGCTTTCCTTCATCACGTCGCCCAGATTGCCCGAGAGCGTCAGCTTGCCTTCTTTGCCCTTCGAGATGGAGGTCTCGATGAAGAGGATCACGCCGCCGACGCTCGTCCAGGCCAGACCCGTCACCACGCCGGGCAGTTCGTTGCCCTGATAGATTTCCTTCGTGTATTTGGGCTTGCCGAGCATCTCGGTGACGTCCTGCTTCTCTATCTTGCCGATCTTCTCGTCGGAGGCCAGTTTCACGGCGCATTTGCGCATCAGGCTGCCGATGGCTTTCTCCAGACCTCTCACGCCGCTCTCGCGGGTGTAGTTCTCGATGAGGTATTCCATCGCAGCTTTACTGATTTTCAGCTCCTTATTGTCGCCGAGTCCGTTGGCTTCCTTTTCCTTCTTCACCAGATGACGCTGGGCAATTTCGATCTTCTCCTCGGTGGTGTAGCCCGAGAGCTCGATGAGCTCCATGCGGTCCAAGAGGGGAGCGGGGATGCTCTGCACGTCGTTGGCCGTGGCGATGAACATCACCTTCGAGAGGTCGTAGTCCAGGTCGAGGTAGTTGTCGTGGAAGGCGCTGTTCTGCTCCGGGTCGAGCACCTCGAGCAGCGCGCTGGAGGGATCGCCGTTGAAGCTGCCGTTGTTCACCTTGTCCACCTCGTCGAGCACGAAGACGGGATTGCTCACACCGGCCTTATCGAGGCCCTTGATGATGCGTCCGGGCATGGCGCCGACATAGGTGCGGCGATGGCCTCGAATCTCAGCCTCGTCATGCAGTCCGCCCAGGGAAACACGCACGTAAGCGCGTCCGGTGGCTTCGGCGATGCTCTTGCCCAACGATGTCTTGCCGACGCCCGGAGGACCGTAGAGGCAGAGGATGGGGCTCTTCATGTCGCCCCTGAGCTTAAGCACGGCCAGATGCTCCAGGATGCGCTCCTTGACCTTCTCCATGCCGTAGTGGTCGCGGTCGAGAATGCGTCGGGCGCGCTTGATGTCGAGCTGGTCTTTGGTGCATTCGTCCCAGGGCAGACGGAGCAACGTCTGCAGCCAGCCCAGTTCCACGTTGTAGTCGCTGCTCTGAGGGGGAATGCGGCGCAGTTTGCGCAGACCTTTCTCGAAGGCCATCTGTATGGTGTAGGGCCAGTCTTTCTTGCGGGCCTCGCGCGTCATCTCCTGGATGTCGCTCTCTTTGAGGTTCACCTCGTCGTTCTCGCCGAGCTCGGTCTGCAGGTTGCGTATCTCCTGGTTGATGAACCATTCGCGCTGCTGCTTGGAGAGGTCGGAGTTGGTCTTGCGCTCCACGTTGCGGCGTATGGTCAGCAGCTTTTTCATCTGCGAGAGCAGCTGCAGGAGGCGTGTTGCGCGCTCCGCTTCGGTGTCTTTGGCCAGCATGCCGAGCTTCTCGGCCTGCGTGAAGGGGAACTGGCCTGCGATGCAGTTGACCATCAGCGAGGGCTCCTGGTGGCGGAGCAGCGTGGCGATGAGCTCGGGGTTGGCCTTGTCGTCCATCTCGCCGATCTCGTTCACGGTGGAGCGTATCTGCTGCGTCGTCACCATGTACTCCATGTCGTCGTGGTCTGCGGGGATTTCCGTCAGACTGGTCACATGACCTTCGGCCAGACCTTTGGTCCAGATGATGGAGTCGAGTCCGATGCGGTTGGTGGCACTGACGAAAGCCGTCTCGGTGCCGTCGGGCATCGTCATCACGTGGATCACCACGGCCGCAACGCCCATGTGCATCACGTCCTCATACTCCAGCTCGCGGTCTTCGCTCCCTTCGGCCACGCTGTTTTTCACGGGGATGAGGGCCACCGTCAGCTGCTTCTTTTCCGAGAGCTTGGCGGTCTTCATCGCGCCCTTCATCTTCAGCTGCACGTGGGTCGGCACGCCGGGGAAAGGCACGTCGTCGGGCACCAGGATGATGGGCATGTCGCCCTCGTCGTGGCGGCGGCTGAAGTTCATGCCGTTGGGGTCGTTACTGGAGAAAATGTTCACACTTATTGTATTCTTTTTCATCGTCTGTATTCTATGTCTCTGAGGTCGTTGGGGTCGATGAGCCTGGAGCGGTCCACGCGTCCTTTGATGCCCCTGATGCTGCCGCTGGAGGTGAACTGCCACATGATGAAGCCGAGCTCGTCTTTCGTCTTGGGCATCTCGTTCTGGTAGCACGCAATGATGTATTTGTAGTCGGGGAAGATCCCCATGAGGTATTTGTGGTAGAAGTTGGTGTAGGTGTAGAGCAGGGGTTTCACGCCGTAAATCTCCTCCACGCCTTTGACGAAGGCTCTCAGGCGGTTTTGCCATTCGCGGATGTTGCCCGTCTCCCAGCGCCGGCGTCCGCGCCGGATCTGCGGCACCGATTCGATGTCCACAATGGGCAGCAGCGACTGCACGCGCGGGTCGCTCGTGTTGCGGAAGTTGGCCAGCTGCTCCTGTGCGCTCACGGTGGGAGAGAAGAAGTGATAGACGCCGACGGGCAGCCCCAGACGGCGGCACTCCTTGAGGTTGCGCCTGTAGGTGTTGTCCTGCAGGTTGCCGCCTTCGGTGCACTTCAGATAGACGAACTTCACGCGCTCGTCGCGGGCCACTTCGTCCCAGTCGATCTGACCCTGATAGTGCGACACATCGATGCCGTAGATGTCGCCCGGACGCCGCTCGCCCGAACGTCTGCCGGGATAGCATTCCTCGATGGTGCGCACTTTGGGCTCCGGCGCACAGGGGTAGGGCAGCGGGTCGCTCTCGGGCAGCACCATCTGCGCTCCGGCCCCCAGGGGCAGAGCGAGCATCAGCGCCAGGAGGCTCTTTTTCAGCAGGTCTCGCCGAGATACTTCCATGTGAAATTTCTGCTGGCGGCTGCCGGCATCTGACTTCTTTCGTCCACGTCGGGGTTCTTTCTCACGTGCTCCACCATGCGCTCGTAGGCTTCGCGTCCGCTCCGGGCTTTCACTTTGGCCTCCAGGGCGTCGTTGTAGTAGAAGCATTTCTTCGTCTCGGGATTGGCCACGATGCGCTGGAAGCTCAGCTTGCACTCATACCATCCCTCCTGCTCGAGGTCGAGCCCTTTGGGTGTCGGGGCGGCTTTCTCTTCGGCCGTCTCGAGGTTCTTCTGGTTGTTGGCCTTGAACTCCTCGAGGCTGTTCACCGTCGTCTTGATGATGAGAAAACTGCGGTGGTTGGGCATGAAGATCTTCTTGCTGCCCTTCTGGTCGGTGGTGAAGTAGGTTGTCAGCTGCTCCATGCAGTCGTCGTCCAGCTCCACCCCGGGCAGGGCGCCGAGGAAATCCGCAGCCTCCTTGAGGCCGTCCACCAGGGTTTCGTTTTCGAAATATCTTACGTAGTACTTCATAATGCTTGGATAAATATAATCAAAAAAGCGCGGCAAAGATACGAAATATTTTCTTTTTTTTCGTACTTTTGCACTCGGTTTCGATGCTTAAAAGCCGAATTATGCAAAAATTCATCTCATTCCTGCGCCAATGGACGCTGCCCGTCAGCATGACGGCGGGCGCTTTGACCTATTTCCTGCTGCGTTCCTTACCTCTTTCGCAGGAGGCGCACGACGCGCTGCTCTCGCTCTCGTCGCTTGTGATGCCGGCGCTCATCTTTGCGATGCTGGCGCTCACGTTTCTCAAGGTGGACCTTCGCGATCTGCGCTTCCGTTCCTGGCAGCTTTGGGGTCTGCTGCTGCAATGCTCGCTCTGGGTGCTGACCATCCTGCTGATGCTGTGCGTTGACGCTGACAGTCAGTGGCTTACGCATCTCCTGGCGGCTTTTGCTCTCTGCATGATCACGCCGACGGCGACGGCCGCCGCCGTTGTCACCTTCAAGCTCGGAGGCAATCCCGGCACGCTGACGCTCTACACGGTGATGATCAATCTCGCGGCCTCGTTTTTCATCTCGCTGCTGGTGCCGCTGCTGTGGTCCTCGCAGAGTTTCGCGGCGTCCTTCTGGATGATTCTCTGCCGCGTGTTTCCGCTGCTTTTCGGGCCTTTTTTGCTGGCGCAACTAATCCGCCACACTTCGCCCCGTCTGCAGCGCCTTCTGACGTCTGTGCCCGATATGGCGTTTTATCTCTGGACGGTGGCTTTGGCTCTGGCCATTTGCGTCACGGTGCGCAACATCGTGCTCTCCGGCGCCACATGGACGACGCTCTCTGTTATGGCTTTGGGCAGTCTGTTGTCATGTATTCTGCAGTTTGGCGTCGGCCGTCTTTTGGGCCGCAGGTGGGGCGACGTCATTGCGGCTTCTCAGGCGCTTGGACAGAAAAACACGGCCTTTGCCATCTGGGTCGGCGCCACGTTTATGGACCCCGTCACGAGTGTCGCCGGCGGCTTCTACGCCATCTGGCACAATGTGTGGAACTCCGTGCAGCTCCGCCGCAAGGCCGGTTAAGGGTTGACGGCTACCCATTTAGACTTGTTGAGGTTGATGAGGGATGATACTGTAAATGATACTGTAAATGATACTGTAAATGATACTGTAAAAACAGATCCTTCTACACTATCCAAGACAGAACAGGCTGTACTGTCTGCTATCAGTTCTTTCCCTGCTTATTCCTACGAGAAGTTGGCTGAATACTGCCATCTTTCCCGTCCTACCATTGCGCGAGTCATCAAGACGCTGCAGCGTCGCGAGGTTATTCGTCGTATTGGTTCTGACAAGACAGGCCATTGGGAGGTCATGTGAACGCGCAGAGTCCACGCTTTCTTCGACCAGAGACCGTGAAAGCGGGTTTGGATGTAAGGTTTTATGTGCACTCTGATTAGTCGAACACGAATCTCACTAATCAGCACAAATCTTTTTAACCTCAAATCCGCAACTATCATCCAATGCACGATTAAGGGTAGATTTGAAGAGTCGTTAGTAGCTACTTTCAGTAAAAAGCCACAGCACAACATCAATATGTAGTCACCATTCCCTTACCCCACGATGCGACTTGAGGTAATACGCAGATTTTAACCGTAAAGAAAGCAGTCTTAACCAAATTCCGTTTTGAATGGCTTGACATAAGCGCCGTTCTCCGTGTAGATATTCAGCACATATCGCCTTGCAGTCATAATCCACTTGGCTGGTACGGAGATGAATCTGAAGACGAAAGCCTTTATGCGACTTGTTTTCTTAAGTCCAAAGGCTTTGGTGTCGAGCCTACTCATGATGGTCTTGTAGAAATTGTGTATCAATGCAGTAAGCAGAAGAAAGACTGTGTTCTCTGCCATGAACGACTTGGGAAGTCTGTTCCAGCCGTAGCCGTTGTTCATGTCGTCAAAGATGCGTTCCTTGCCACCACGCAGGTTGTAGAATTCAACGATATCTCTGGTAGAAGACTTGTAGTCGTTGGTCAGGATGCAGCGGTAGGTGTATTCTCCTTCCCACAGATCAAGATCGCCACTGGTTCTCCTTTGTCTTTGGATAACAAGACGATAGCACCTACCTTCCCATTTCTCAACGAGAATGGAATTGAGCTCAAACTGGATGCCGTTGATCTCCTCAGTCTTCCATCCCCTAAGCGCGAAGATGTCATCGTAGAGCGAGCTGCATCGGTTTGCACGGATGTAGAAGTGTTTGCAATGCTTCTCTATCTCACCGACGATTTCTTTCGAGCAGGATCCACAATCGGCTCTGAAACGATTTACACGGATGTTCTTGGATTTCAAAAGAGCAAAGAATCTCTTATGGGTGTCTGCCTGATAAAAGCGTACATTTGTGTTGCCGTCGCTGTTCTCGATATAGACAATCTTGTCACCGATGACATATACACCAGGCCTGTAGCCGAGGAATTTCTTGTATGTCGGCTTTGCATCATATTTCTCAGTTTCAAGGAACTGATGGTCAAAATCAACATCGTAACCTTCCTCATCCTTCAACTCACCGGTGGAAATCAAAGCGTTGACAAGCAGGGTGTTAAGTTTATCTGCAGTATTGAAGTCATAGGTCTTGCCTTGATCGGATGTATAGGAAATGTTATCCTGCGTCAGTTCCTTGATGGCTCTAAGGATGGTATCAGAACTGCATGTACGAAGCACTGGATGGTACGAGAGATGACGCATCAGGTGTGAAGTCACATCCTCCACACATGATCCGCCACAGAAATACACGCTCATCAGCGAACGGACTATCTCGCTGTACTGATACCCGATGATACTACAGCATCTCTGACCCAATGTTGAGTCAATAACAGGTGATAGCATGGAGTCAAATTGCTCCATGATAGAAAAAATTCCACCAAAAGGTGTGAGTTTCTCAGATTTTATTTGTACCTTTGCCATGTCATTGATGATTTTGCTTGTCTTGATTTGCAGCACTAAGGTAAGTGAAAAATCTGACATGGCCAAATCCTGAGCAACTTTTTGTTGCTCAGGTACTTATAAAGAAAGTTAAATTAAAGTGCTGCGGAATTAAGGTAAAATAAGGCTATGATACGTCAATGTTTTATCATCTTTGGATGCCTCGCTATCGGAGAACTGATAGTTTGGCTCACAGGCATCAGCATACCCAGTAGCATCATCGGGATGCTACTGCTGGCGGCACTACTGCAAATGAAACTGATCCGGCTGGATTGGGTGAAGGGGATTTCGGAGTTTCTGATTGGGAACTTAGGCTTCTTCTTTGTGCCTCCGGGAGTGGCGCTGATGCTTTACTTCGATATCATCCAGGCAGAGCTGCTGCCTATTGTTGTGGCAACGGTGATCAGCACGATTCTGGTGTTGATGGCTACGGGCTGGACACATCAGCTGCTGAAGAATAAAGCGGATAACAAAAAGAAAAACTATGGAACTGCTGAGCAATAATATTGTACTATTGGCCCTGACTTTCGGCGTCTATTATGGTGCCCGACAACTGCAGAAGTGGACGGGCTGGGTGGTGCTCAATCCGATTCTGGTGACGATTGCGGTGCTGATTGTATTCCTGAAGCTGACAGGCATCAGCTACGATACCTACCAAGAGGGTGGCCGCTATATCGACTTCTGGCTGAAACCGGCTATCGTGGCGCTGGGGGTGCCGTTGTACCAGCACCTGGGGCAGATACGCCGACAGTTTGTGCCTATCATTGTGTCGCAGCTGGTGGGTTGTCTGGTGGGATTGGTCAGCGTGGTGCTCATTGCTCGATGGATGGGCGCTTCGCGTGAGGTGATCATCTCGCTGGCACCGAAGTCGGTAACCACCCCCATTGCGATGGAGGTCTGCTCGGCGGCGGGAGGCATCCCCTCGCTGACGGCGGCTATCGTGGTCTGTGTGGGGCTGTTAGGTGCGGTCTTCGGCTTCAAGATGCTGGAGGTCTGGCATGTGCGCAACCCCTACTCCCAGGGTTTAGGCTTGGGCGCAGCAAGTCACGCCGTAGGCACATCGCGGGCCATGGAGAAAGGCGACACCTATGGTGCATACGCCTCGCTCGGACTGATCCTGAACGGTGTGCTCACGGCGCTATTGACCCCCTATGTGCTTAGGCTGATGGGGGTAGCTTGATATCGGGGAGTTAGATCATGTCGAGCCAAAGTCATACAGTCCGCCAAAGAGATAGCCATGTATCTGCTGTAGTCCCTTCACCGTACCCACGGGGATGGTGTCAAGCAGATTGCTCTCAAAGAGGGTGTAAGCCTTCTTTCGGCTCTGCCTATCAATGGTATTGTCGCTATAAGTGAGCCATTCGAGGAATGCCGTGGCTTTCTGGTTCGGGATGGCTTTAGCCAGCATAGCTACCCCCTGGGCATCTGATTTGCAACACTAAGATAAGTGAAAAATCTGACATGGCAAAATCCTGGGCAACTTTTTGTTGCTCAGGAACTTATAATTTAATTTAGATCAAAGTATTGCGGAATTTAGGTTTAAAAGAAAAACTGAGAAAAACCGTTCATTAATGAAATCGATGCAATTCATTAATGAAAACGATCAAATTCATTAATGAGTACGATAAAAGTCGTTAATGAAACGGATTCCGTGCATTAGTGCCACTTATGTCAACCATGTCAGTAATCTGTCAACTGTTTTAGGAGAAGATACTCCTTAGAGTCTTTGGCGACAACGTCCCGCCAACGCGCCGATAACGGGGAGAGTACGAGAAGCCTCGTTCTCACTCGTTCACTGCTCGTACACCACTCGTTCACCACTCGTTCACAGAGCGGGCTCTGAGGGGCCAGGAAAAAAAAGGATTCAGGACGAAAGAAAACACCCGAAACCAGCCTGCGGGAAGAAAAAACGGGCCGCAGATGAAAAAATGAGTCGGAAAACTTGCACCCGTCCCGCTGATTTTGTAACTTTGAGGGCAAAATAAGTATTTTTTATGGCCAAAATCGATCCCAACTGGCTCTTGAGCGCCATGCATGGCCGAGCCGACAAAAAGAGCGGACTTTATCTTCGCCGCAACTTCAAGACGGGTGCCGTCTATGCTGTGCAGCGCGACCCCGAACGTGCTTCCCACAGCACTCCGAACCAGGTGAAGGCGCGTGAGCGTTTCCGTCTGATTTCCAAGGGTTCCACCGAGTTTGTGCGCCAGGGCCGTGAGGCGGCCGAGGCATCGTCGCCGTCGCCTCTGGGCAATGCTTTCCTCAAGGTGCAGGCAGAGTTCAATGCGCAAAGTGAGACGACTTTCCTGCGCAGCTATGTGATGAAGCATTACGCCGCCATCGCCGACGAAGGCCGTATGACCGTGACGGTGGGAGATTTTGTCTTCAGCTATGAATCATAGCACTTGCGGGGGATTTTACACATGGACTACGACGGTAGATTTAAAAATGTAATTATGATGAAATTGGAAATACCTGCGGGTGGAATGTTTCAGGAATGGATGCACCTGATAGATTTGGTGGACGAAGATTCTGCCAAGATGTTAAATGAATTAGTCGCCACAAAAGGGTGGCGTGAAGTTCGGGCTAAAGAGGCTTTGGATATGGGGTTTGAGGAATTGGTGAATTGGTCACGGTCGGAGACGGATGTGCTTGTACTTGTTGGCGATGATCACCTCGTTTGTCTGAATAAGGAAGCCTTAAAAGTTGCTTAACAATAATTGAAACGATGAAAGCATTGAGAGTGCCACCAATGTATCGGTGTATAGGTTTGGTTGACGCAGACCTTTTAGATAATGGTTCGCGCCACCCGAATCTTGCATTGTTGAAGATTGCTGGTTTTCTCTTGGACAATGGCATCATGTTTGAGCTTATTCTTGACTCGCAGGCAGATATTAGTCGATATGACAGAATCTATCTCTCGAAGGTTTTTACCTTTACCAAGAATCCCGAATTCTATACTAAAGCAATAGGAACTTCCGAAGAGGCAAAGTTTGAGGTGGGCGGAACGGGCTTCTATGCTACCGTCAAAGGCATTAGGGAATTCTCAAAGCTTCGAGAAGAGGACATGAATCGACTTGAACAAGACGAGTATCTGAATTCTTTGGATAATCACCGTTGCGGTTTGAAGCAGAAGGGTATTGACATGGCTCGTCAGATGCCTTATTATCACCTTTATGATGCTTTTGTGGAACAGCAGGTAAAAAGAGGGTTTAAACGCGAAAAGTACAAAGATTATCAGCAGTACAGTATCGGATTCCTTACTCGTGGGTGCAAACGTCATTGTGCCTTCTGCATCAATAAGAAAGAAAATACCATCCTTCCCTATTCGAAACTAGAATGGTTCTTGGATAATGAGCGGGATGAACGAGGTCGACTTGTCCGTCCATATATCTATTTGTGGGACGATAACTTTTTGGCTTCTTCGCCCGCAATTTGGAGACCGCTATTGCAGCAGTTGATTGATACCAAACGGCCATTTCAGTTCCGTCAGGGATTGGACGAACGGATGCTAGCTGAGAGCCCCAATGGTCGGGAGATGGCAGAAATGCTGTCCCATGCTCGCTATCATGGTGATTTTATTTTCGCTTTCGACAATTGGCGAGATAGGGAAACTATAGAAAAAGCACTCAAGATTTGGAAACATTATAACCCGAAGAAGGGAACTAAGTTCTATCTATTCTGTGGATTCAGATTGACAGAGCATAGCCACGAACGATTCTACAATGACATTTGGGAACTTTTCCAGCGCATCAGGATTCTCATGTCGTATGGTTGTGTCGGATATGTCATGCGGCATGAGGACTATCACAAGTATGAAATATCAAATCTGTACATTCAGATTGCCCGATGGTGTAACCAGCAACAATTTTATAAAAAAATGTCGTTTTGGGAATTCGCATACAGGAATCAGTCTTACTGGGAGGAGCATTCACTGCATGTTACCGATAGACCCCATTTGAAGACATTTGAGGAGTTTCTTCAGGATTTGAAAAATGGCTATTATGGCGATGGGGAAGGACAGGTAAAGATGTGCTTACCTTTGCAGTCTGTAATGAGAACTTTGGAGAAATTCCCGCAGCACAGAGAAGAGCTCTTGGAAATGTTTAACTATAAGATGTCTAACTTATTAAATCCCAAACTATGGGAAAGCTATAAATAAACTGAGCAATATGCCAATAATATCACACGTTAGTTATAACAATACCAGCGATTTGGATGCCATTATCACTCAAAATGATGGTAGTCCTCTTTATGGTGAAATAGAGATGTTCAGGCGTATTTATTTAGATTGTTCCAATAGTGATTATACCTGGCATTTCTGGCATAACTTAAGACTGCCTGTTTCTGTAAAGAGTCAAAACGAAATACAAATTGATTTCTTGTTGGTGTCAGAAAAAGGCGTAATTATTGTAGAGGTAAAAGGTGGAAAGATAGGGATTGAACAGGGCTTATACTATTATGAAGCTTCTCGTGAGCGAACATATATGGAAAGAGCACCTTTTGATCAGGCAAGGGATTATATGTATGCACTTATTAGCAACAGGGTTATTAGTGCATCACAGTTGTTTATTGACACAGTGTGTGCTTTTCCCCATACAAGTATGGATCATACCAGTACTAATCCGAGCACAGATTTAGGATATAAGCTATGGTCTAAAATACAACACGATGATATTTCCAAGTCTTTTGCTGATTTCTGCATAGATGTGTTGGCATATGATAAGAATAAGAATGGATGGCGTCGACCTGATCTCCAAGCGCAAGATGTAGAAATAGCAATACAGTCATTACTATATAATTTTGCAGACCGCAGTAGGAATGTATATTCTGAAAGAGGTATGGAGGCTATATTACAACGCTTAAATATTGATAATTTGAGTTCTTTTAATAGTCTCCAGAAAAATGATCGTCTCTTTATCGAAGGAGGTCCAGGTACAGGCAAAACGACCATTGCCCGTGCCTATATAGAGAAATACCACACCCTTAGGGGATTATACCTGTGTTGGAATAAGTTGCTAGAAGCCAAAATTAAGAATGAATTGTGGCGAGCCGGACTTCCCAATTGCAGCGTTGAACAATTTGCTTCGTTTGTTTTTTCTCTCCAATCTCAAGTAATGTCCACAAGATTGTCTCTGGATGATATCACAAGTGGCGCTGCTAATGATGAGTTAGAAACGTTATTTTCTTCAGTGAGAGAACGAAATGATTTTGTGCCATATGACTACATTGTTATAGATGAAGCTCAAGATGTTCTTGACAAAGGAGCGTTACCTCTTCTCGATGCTCTTACATCTGTAACAAAGAATGGTGTTTCGACAGGCCGTTATCTTGTTTTTTTTGATACAGAGCAAGGCTACAATTACGAATCTCGACAAATAGATGAAATCGCAGACGCATTAGCTCTTAATGGAGCCCGATTCATTTTGGACACTAATAAGCGTGTTCCGACAAATAAAGAGATAGTTTCGTTCGCCAAGATGTTACTTAACGGATCCTCGGCAAAAGACTTGTTCCAGTGTATTATCAAAGAAAACTACGCATCAACTCAAGTTTTTTATTTCGATGGTGCCAAGCAGTTGATAAAGCATATAAACAAAATTAAGAATGAGATTAGAGATAGTGCTAAAAACTGGAATGAGTATGTTATTCTGGCTGATTCAAGCACGAAAAAAGAACAAACTACAGGCAATGAGAAGTTGTACGATAGAATAGCGACAATAGAAGGAATCAAAGAACTATCACCCAAAAACATCTGCCTAGATACGTCAGAAATACCATTTACATCGATGCTGGCCTATAAAGGGTTAGAATGTAAACATGTAATATTGGTTATTAATGGTAGAACTGAGATAAGCACATTAGAGTTGTATGTTGGTATGACTCGTGCCATTATGGATCTTCAAATGTTAGTCTTACAATAGTTATGGGAGCACAGGAAAAATATAAAGATCTGATCAGTCACGAGACAGGATTCTTTTCTGCAGTCTGTGATATGATGCAACATTCAAAAGTTGCAGATGGACGTAAATTTCTTTGTACCATGAACAATATTGTTGACCATTTCTGCGAAAGGCAACAGGAAGGAAGTATTAATTACCAAATCATTTATGTGCCAACCTGTCCAGAATGGGCTCGTGAACTACTTGTGCGATTCCTGATTCATAAAATAGCATTCTCCCATATACAGAAGTATATTCATATTGCCAAAAAGAAAACCACTGGGGCAATGGTTCTTCCTATGGGACTTTCTGCGAAAAGCAAGCAGTATAAGCAGATATCTGAGGAGAGAAAGTATTACGCAAAGTTCTTGACGTTGTTTAGCGAAGATTTACAGGCATCCAATAATGAAAGAAAATCATTATTTGTAGTTCAAGAAAAAGATGTTGTTACAAGGAAACAGGACAAGAATCCCTGGTTAGAACAACTATTTACAACAAACATAATAAGCAACGATGATAATGCAATCGTGACTAATAATTTGACGGCCTATGATATAGAAGCAATACTTAAAAAGAACAAGGATAATATTCCCAATATTGAAAACCTTTTTATATTTCATTCTCAAAATAGAGGTAAAATAACGTTCTCTTATAATTTGGACCAACTGGAACGGTTGAATCAATATGGTGTTGGAATAAAGAATTGCTTTGTCTTCTATATTACCGAACGTCCATTTAGATTGTATTATGCAAAGGAAAATATAAAGGCGTCATTAGTAGCAAATCTTTTAAATCGAGAGATTAGGCGTTTTGATGATTATGATGGTTTTATTACTTTCACACCTGACGAACTCAACTTGATGTTCCAACGAGAAAAGTTGGACTCTCAATATATTATTGATTCTGCTGAACGTGACATTTTTACTGCAGATATTGATTCATATCTCGATGAGTTCTCTCATAATTATAGAATAAAGAATGCCCTGTCATTGGCATTTACACCCGAGTCCCAAAATTGTTTCATAAAAGAATGTGAGTCAGAAATAGGATTTTCTCAGTTCGATGTGGTGAGCCCTTTTCTCAACTATTATATGCAATTATGGGACGAAGAGATCGCATTTAGAATATTAGAGCAAGTTGAAAACTACCATTCTGTGGCTTTTGTTCTTCCACCAGGAATTAATAAGGTCTATAAGGATTCTATCCGAAAGTGTTTCTCTTCTGAACATAGACGAATTGTTTTTAAGGATTTCAGCCAACTACGAGATGGCTTGGATGAAGACTTTGTTGTGATGTATTCATTTAGATATACAGATGAAAGATATAAAACCTATCCAAATTCATTTGATCCGCTACCATTGAAAAAGGGGCAAGGGGGATTAACCATAATTAATAGGCTTACTCATAATAGATATTATGAATGGAATAAACATTTTTACGAGAAGGACTTAAATGGACTTCTTTTCTCATCATTTAGGAAGGAGAAATTGGGCTGGAGCAAAAAAATGCTTCAAAAACCTATTATGCCTGATATTCTAAACGATATTGATGAGGCAGAATCAGATGCTCGTGAGTATTTGGCAGAACGCTGCACGATAGAATTTGAGAGCGGTAGAGCAAAAAGATTAGCGGCAGACCGTGTGTTGTATGTCAATGGTGGACGTTATTGTATATCCAGTCTTAAAGAACTTCCTTTTGAGGAAGGAATGAAACTTCAATTGCTTGATGAACTCGTGAGCCAAATAAAAGATAACCTCATTAAGAAATCAGATAGTAATCTCAAATCGGAAGGCTACATTCGTCGTGACCCTGCATTTGCACTTACGGAAGAACAAATAAATTCAAACATTGAACTATGGAAATATCTCCTTAAAAGAGAAGTTGATGAGATGGGCGTAGAGCCAACATATGAAGCTGTTTTTCCCAATAATAAGGAGATCTCATTACGCGCTTTCGAAAAATGGTTTGATTTTGACTATCCAATGATTTTACCTCGAAGTCGAAAAAGCCAGAATAGTTTGTTGTCTTTCCTTGGCTTCAAAATAGGTTCACCTTATCATCGGTTGATTTTAACCAAGAAGTTGATCAAGAATAATAACACCAAGGTGCTAAATAGTCAGATAGAATCATTGTTGCAGTCAATTCTAACAGTGTCTTCTATTAGTGATGATTATTTTGTGAAATTATATGAGGATCATTCTGAAATCCTTACTCTACTTGAGATAAACACTGCGTCAGATGTTAATATTCTGGTTCAGTTATTGGACATAAATTTGAAAACTGTAAAAAATATAAAATATGATTCAGGCAAAGCGTGACTCCCTAGAAAAGTTCATAAGGCAACAAATGGAAGGCCCTGGCGCATGTAACGGGCATTTCTATTGTCTCAATAATGAGTGTAGTGATGTTGATGAAGAAGTTATCAATACCACGCCTGGTTCTTTATATAGTACAGCTATATTATTTCCACAGAGGAAACAAGTTGTTGATTTCTCTTCCAATAATCCGTCCCCATCCGATAAAGCTGTTGATACCGATTTGGAAAGTGACTCTTTATATCAAGAGTCCCAAGATGATAATAGCAGTGAAGAACTTGATGAAAGGGTTGACAGATTAGGAGCTGATGAGGAAGATATGTATTCACTTAGTCAAAGATTTCCGACAACAATCGGAGTATCATGTTGTTTGGACAAAAATGGAGAGCATCTTCTTTCGTCGGATTTAACGGTCACAATATCTGGACGTTATTACAAGAAAATATCTAGGGAGGAATGTTGTGGGATTGTTATTAAAATTGAAGATAAAAGTGGCTTTAAGCTGTTCTTTGAGAAATATCGGACTCAACTTTCTCCCACTTTTTCAATAATTGAAGATGGCATTCATCTTGCTAAAGATATTACGAAGGACATAAGTATCGTTAAAGATACCATTCTTACTATTAACAAAGAATTATGTAAGGGCGTTGCAGTCAATACAGATGGCACAGTTGATAATGAATATGAACAAATCGGTGATAATTATAGATACCTTAAATCATATAAAGAACGTCTATGGCGTAAATTGCGATATTTTAAAGACACCTATATTTCTGATGATGAAAGATTGATAATAGAGAAGAGGATAAAAGAAGTTGAAAGGTATGAAACTTATTTATCCTATCTGGAAGATGCAATGAATATTTGCAATACTAAATCTTTTGGTTTTTGGCAATCTCATTCATTTAGCAGAATAATAAATTTAGATGGAATTAATTTAAATAAGCAGGGGAATAAGGTTATCTTTTCACCTCGTGAAAGCGAATATAAAGATAATCTTAACATAGTTTTTGAACCCGATGATGAAAATTTGGGATTTCTCCGTAGATTATCTGTTTGGCTCCAGATTACAAGATTGGCCTATGGTCCCCAAAACAAGATATATTTAAAAGTACAACTTGAAAACAGCTCGACACCATTTGAAGAGAATTCCGAACACTATTTCTCCATTGTCACAGAGAAGGTCAATGAAAGATGCTTCTTTGGGACTCAAATCAAAATAGAAAGTAATCTTTTGTCTGCATATCAAGAAAGAAATAATGAAAGCAAACAAGACGATAAAGAACATTTGAATTATTTGTATCGCTCAATAAAAGATTATGCTGTCGGACATCTCTGTTCTGTTGATTGGAAGATAACCGATGACGAGAAATGGGTATGCTCTGAGTTTATTCCTTCTTTTGAAACGCCTGATGTTGAACCCATTCCACGTGACAAATTTTCATTTGTAGAAGAGAATGGGATTCGTATTCCTCGACCTTTATTGGAAGATCCGCGTGCTTTGGAATTCAAATGGCTCTCATTATTCTCAGAAGCTACCGATGCAGAAATCATATTCCATTTAAAAGATTTTGTTGCAAAATATCAAATATGGATTGACAAACAAAGGGATGTGTTGCGTAATGACCAAGATGATAATCATATTGGTTTTGAGAATTTGGATAAATGCCAGTCGGATTGTGACAGAATGGCTTACAACATAAAGCTTATATTAGAAGAGAACCCTTCTAATATGATGAGTTTTCGACTTATGAATACGGCCATGTTTATTCAATTGTGGCATAGTAAAAGATCAACAGATGAGGAGACCTGCTTTGACTTCTATAAAGAGAAAGCCGATGATCATTTGTTTGGTAATAAACCGGCTGCATGGCGTCCCTTCCAGTTAGCTTTCATTCTACTTAATCTTGACGGCATTATCCGACGTTCTGATGATCCAAAGTGGAAATGCAGAAATGAGTTAGTGGATTTGGTGTGGTTCCCAACTGGCGGTGGTAAGACGGAAGCTTATTTGGGTATTATAGCATTGTCTATCATATCCCGTAGAAGGCAATCTCCAGAACATGGTGGAGGTACAACAGCAATAATGAGATACACTCTTCGACTTCTTGCTACTCAGCAATTCCAACGTGCCATGCGTTTGATATTAGCATTAGAGCAGATACGTCGATGGAACTTATACAATTTGGGAGATGAACCAATTTCAATAGGACTTTTTGTAGGTGAAGACTCTCTTCCAAACAATGCTAAATCTCTCTCTGACGAATGTCAAAAATGGAATACTAGAGACGATTTTGGAAAGCGTCGTGAATCAAAGATTCCTTTGGACAAATGTCCTTGTTGCGGAAGACCTCTAAAATATCAAAACAAGGGAACTGCTTCTGCCCCAAAGATCGTATTTAGATGTGACAATATTGACTGTACTTTTTCTGATGAATTGCCTGTGAAACTGTGTGACGAATACATCTACCAAAATCCCCCCACTTTGCTTTTTGGCACTGTGGACAAATTTGCAGCACTCGGGCACAAGGTTTCAACCTCTAACGAGAAACAGGATTCAAGAAGACTATTTGGAAAAGGTGAGCTTAATTATTTGCCACCATCACTAATTATCCAAGACGAATTACATTTGCTACTTGGTCCACTAGGCTCCGCTGTTAGTCTGTTTGAATGTGCGATAGACCAACTTTGTTCATATAAGGACGATTCGGGATTGATAATCCGTCCGAAGATCATATCATCAACAGCAACTACACGTAATACAGAGTTGCAAATTCGTGCTCTTTATGACAGAGATGTTAGCATCTTCCCCAAACCTGGCACGGATTATGACGATTCATTCTTCTCTTTCTACCAAAGAAAGGAAGTCGATGGCGAGGTGAAGTTTGTATCTAAAAGGAAATATATTGGTGTGTTCCCCACAGGTAGGACGCACATGACAACTCAGATGCGTTTGATAGCAACCATGTTCGTCCATCGCGCTCTGTTTGAAAAGGAACATGCAGAATCTCTTTCTGATAAAAAAGTTCAGGAAGCAATGGACTTCTATCACTCGATCATTGATTACTTCAACAGTTTGAAAGAGGTCGGAAAAACAGATGCCCAGTTCTATACGGAATTTACGAAGTACACGCGACGACTTTTCAAGCGTGTATTGCGTTATAGTGATAAATTGGAGTGCTTATACGGTTATGATTCGTCATTCAGTAAATCAGAACTTACAGGAAGACTTTCTGGTGCAGAGGTCGTGAACGAGTTGGAAAAAGTTGGGAAGAACTGGAAGGCAGAAGAAAGACTTCCGCATAAGAATGAGGATGGCAGCGAATGGCTTCATGGAACGACTCCCCCAGATCTGATTCTTGCCACAAACATGATTTCTGTGGGCTTGGACGTAGACAGATTCAACACAATTGTTATGAATTCCATGCCCCGTAATATTGCCGAGTATATCCAAGCAAGTAGTCGTGTGGCTAGAAATAAATTGGGACTTGTAATAACGCTTCACAATCCATTTAGGGCAAGGGACTTGTCACATTTTGAGCGTTTCAGGGAATTCCATGAGAAGCTATATTATTATGTAGAGCCCATCTCTATTACTCCATTCTCCAAGAAATCTGTTTGTAAGTACTTGCCATTATATAACGCAGCAATGATTCGCCATCATTATGACACTCTGGCAAATCCAGATAATGCTTCTGCTCTGACAGCGCAGATGCAAAATACGATCAAAAATGATATGTATGTGTATTTCAGAGATCGATTGGAGAGGACTCAAAAGCTGTCAAGTGAATTAAAAGAGCTGCTCACTGAAGAACTAGAAAGGTTCATCGAACTATTTATTGAGGAGGCATTAAATAAATGGCAAGGGATGGTTGACAACCAACAGACAGGAGAATATTCTCTTCGCTATTCTGGTTCCGATTTCCTCAACTCGAATAGGCGTCAAAAAGTAAAGTGGAAAGATTTATTCTTGGCATTAGATGCTTATTTGGATGATGAAGCAGAAAACATGTGGGCAGTTCCTATGTCACTTCGAACAGTAGAATCAGAAGCCGTACTAAATATAAAGGATAATTGATATGGAGATACATAAGGATTTACAATATAATCAGTGTATAGGGAAGTACAAAGTGCTTTCCTCCAATGCAGGTGTTGGTTCAATCGTCACCACTAAAGCCGGATTTTTCATTATGCCCAAGTCCGTCTCTTTTTGGGGATTCGTTAGGGATGTTAATAAACAGATAGAAAACTTTGGCGACAGCGACCCAGAAACTATTTCCAGATCAGCAGGTGTTGATATTATTAATGACCCACGATTCGTCGAGTTCCTAAAAGATAATCAAGGTATTCCAAAATTGAAATATCTGATAGATGTGCCTCACTTGTCTTTGGATAACTGGAATTATCCAAAGGAGAAGAAACATCCGTTGTATATCCGCTGCAAGGAGAATACTGGTCATGAATTAAAGTCGGATCATTTCATCATACCAGCTATTCATTTTCCAAGGTGGTTCTATAGTAGAAAGGAAAAGTTCTTTAAACCCCTTGAAGAATGGGAGAGCCTGTGGAAGCAAAAAACGGGAGATACAAAGCTTCAATACTTTGCACCTCCAAGAGACCCGTATAATAACACACATAGGTCATTCAAAGACAATAATCAACTTAAAGATATATATGATACCCTTGTCCAGATTCCAATATTACTGATTTGCAAGAATGGTCATATATCAGATATTCCTTGGTATGAGTTATTCTGTGCGGGAATAGACGGCAAGAAGGAAGCAATGAAAAATCCTGCCGGATTTGAATTGTTCGACTATCCCTGTCAAGATTGTGAAAAAGGAGGCCGACATGAACTCCAATGGATTGAGAACCGCAATAATTCCGAAAGTTGGGGAACATTAAAATGCAAGAAATGCGGAAAGACATATGGATTGGAAGGTATCATGAATATTCATCCCTTCTGCAAAGGGGATACACCTTGGAATGGATTTGGGACGAAGTCTGAAGACCCCTGCAGGGATGCCAGTAAACCCGAAAGGCCAAGAAGCGTCATGCAAATGGCTCTTGTAACCAGTAACAGCGTTTACTATGCAGATTCATTTAGTAGCCTTTATATACCGCCCAAGTATTTGCCCGATACAATATTGGCTCCGCAATTACAAAAGGTGTTAGACCTACTCAATACCAGATGGTATCCCAAGGCGTTGGAACGTCAGCCAGGACTCACAAAAGAGGCTTATATGGAGCGAATGGATATTGTTGATAAAGCAGAAGATAGTGATATTGAGATAACCCAAGAGCAGGCGGAGATTATTAAGAATCGCTTCCTTGCTGTTAAGGAGATACCTAAGGATACTCACGAGCAATACCGTTTTGAGGAATACAGGGTATTCTCTAACTATGCAGAGTCTCTGGTTCAGACTCCCAATCTTGAGTTCAAAGATATTGATTTGCCTGTAGATCTAAAACCCTATTTCAAGAAAATACAGCAGGTAGATACACTGGCCATGACATTGACGCAACTCGGTTTCAGTAGGGTGTCTATGCCTGTTCCTTTGAGGATTGACGGTATGGTAGTCAGGAATGAAGGACAAAGGATATATAATGAGCCTGTAGAGAAAGTTTATTCTTTGCCTGCCAATCAAAGCCTGGGAGAAGGATTGTTCTTTGAGTTTAATATGGATACCGTCAATCAGTGGCTGACTGATCATTCCGAGCTGTTTAAGATTCGTTATGATCAGCCAGAGGGCGAAATTGGTAAAGCTTTGAAAGATGAGATGGAGCAATACGGGGCACCTAAGTTCTATCTGTTGCATACGTTCTCTCACATTATCATGAAGGAACTGGAGTTTTCCTGTGGTTACCCTACGGCAAGCCTTCAGGAGAGATTGTATTACTCTGACAGAATGTGTGGTGTTTTGATTTATACAGCAGATGGGGCAGAAGGAAGTATGGGTGGATTGGTTTGGCAAGGACAACCACGACTCATCGAAAGAATAATAAAGAATGCTATCAACAATGCTAAAGAGTGTTCTTCTGACCCATTGTGTTGGGAGAATGAAGATCAGTTGAATCTAGCTGCATGTTTTTCCTGCAGTCTTGTGTCTGAAACGTCTTGCGAAAAGCGCAACTTAGGATTAGACCGAAGGGCTCTAGTGGATGTGGACTTTGGGTTCTTTAATAATTTGGGAAATGCCACGGAGACAGATGAAACGACGTCTGATGTCTGAAGTAAGATGTAAGATAGAACAACGAACTCACGGATTTACGGGCCAGAGAAATAAGAACGGATTAAAATCGTTATAAGAATATATGGAACAAGATGCTAACAACATCCCGGAACTCCAATCTCCTTTCGAGCAACTTAGAGAGGTTGATGTCGATGGCAAGGAATGGTGGAACTCGCGAAAATTGTCGAGAGTGATGGGCTATGGCAAGTACTGGAACTTTGAACGTGTCATCGCTAAGGCACAGGCATGGACTTCGCAGAAGGGATACCATCTGGATGAGCATTTCGTGGAGATAACGGAGATGGCGGAACTGGGTAGTGGCGCCGTCAGAGAGGTGGTGAGTATCCGCCTTTCACGTGCGGCATGTATGGCTGTAGCTATGAATGCAGACCAAAAGAAAGAGATGGTGAAGGCTGCACAGCAATATTTCAGCGCGACCATTACTCCAGACGTTGCAGTGAGGAGCATGGAGTCCTCCATCTTGATGTATAAAGGTGGACGAGGGAAAGTACAGGTTCAAGTTATCTTTGACACCAATACTTTCTGGCTTTCACAGCAGAGAATGGCTGAGCTGTTTGGGGTGACAGTTCCTACAATTAACTACCACCTTGACCAAATAGAGAAAAGTGGGGAAATCCATTTGTCCGATACTATTAGAAAAATTCGAATACCTTCGGACAAATGGTCTGGTGAGGTGATGATGTATAACCTCGATGCAGTTATTGCCGTTGGTTATCGCGTGAATAGCTACGAGGCAACTCAGTTCCGTATCTGGGCTACACAAGTTCTAAAAGAATACCTTACCAAAGGCTTTGTATTGGACGATGAACGTCTGAAGGGAAAGAACGTATTTGGGGCAGACTATTTCGATGATTTGCTTGACCGCATCCGTGAGATACGTATTAGTGAGCGACGTTATTATCAGAAGATAACAGACATATATTGCGAGTGTAGTTCCGACTATGATAAGGATTCAGAAGAAACACATCTGTTTTTCAAGACTGTGCAGAACATAATGCATTATGCCGTAACCAAACAAACAGCAGCGGAGATTATCTATGACCGCGCCGATGCGGAACGCCCTCATATGGGATTGACGACATGGAAGAATGCACCAGACGGAAGGGTAGTGAAATCTGATGTTACAGTAGCAAAGAACTATCTGAGCGAAAAAGAGGTTGATTCGTTGAACCGATTGAGCAATGCCTTCATAGACATTGCTGAGCAACGGGCAGAAGAGCATATACTGATGACAATGGCAGACTGGTCGTCTCTTCTGCAACGCTATATGGATTTGAATAATCGTCCGTTACTTCCTGATGCAGGTCGTATAACTCACGAACAGGCGGTGGAAAAAGCACTCACCGAATATGACAAGTTTCGAGCCATTCAAGACCGTGAGATTATGAGCGACTTTGACAAGCAGTTGAAACTACTGTTTGGAGATAAGAAAGATTGATAACACGAATACCCGGATGCCATAGGGACAGGTGATACGATGTCTGATGTCTGAAGTCTGAAGGCTGATGTATGATGTGAACGGACACAATTAACGGTTGTCCGTTATGTCCGTTATGTCCGTTGAAGGTCGTCAGAGGCTCCTCAGACTGTCGTCAGAGGCTTCTCAGAGGCTTAGATTTGATGGCTGAAAGCTGATGGCTGAAGGCTGACAAGTGATGGGAGAGGAAGTCATTTTTATCCAGATTTTGATATTTTTATTAAAAATATACATCGAAATGATGTCATTTTGAAATAAATTTCATACATTTGCGGCATAAAACAACAAAACTATGGCACAGGTATCAATGACCGTGAGGATGGACTCACAACTGAAACAGAAATTTGACGAACTTTGCGCACGGATGGGTATGAGCGTCAATGCGGCAATCAATGTTTTTGCAAATGCCGTAGTGCGGACGCGCAGCATTCCTTTCAAAATCAGCGCCAATCCCTTAGACGTGGAAGATGAGACACTTAGGGAGTTCCGTGAATTCCGTAAGATGGTAGCAGCCAGCGACCGGCCCGAACTCACTCTGGAGGAGATCAACGAGGAAATCCGTCTGGCACGTGAGGAAAGAGCAGCAAAAGAGAAGGCTGCATTATGATAAATGTTCTATGAAGTTGCGCTCTCAAAAGATGATGCCTACCTGGTGACAGGCAACACGAAACATTTCCCCAACAAACCTATTGTCGTGACTCCTGCAGAGATGTTGGATATCCTGCAGCGAGAAGGACTTCTTTGAGCTTTTAAAACTTTCTTATACTTTCCTCGCAACAACGAACGGACACAATTAACGCTTGTCCGTTATGTCCGTTATGGCCGTTGAAGGTCGTCAGAGGCTCCTCAGACTGTTCTCAGAGGCTTAGATTTTGGTGTTTTTCGCCGTGTTTTAGGGCGGTTTTGGTGAGTTTTGGGGCGAAAGTAGGGGAGATTTAAGGCTTTTTTGAGCCAAAATAGAGGGTAAAACGGTGGAGATTTTGGGGCGATTTTGCCCGGATTTTGTCTGCTTGGGGACAAAAAGGTATAGTCAGTAATGATATAATGACCGTGCGTGATAAAACTCTTGGTGCTGATAACCAGTGATTTGTACCAATTGGCTTGCGGTCATTAGGTCATTAGGTCATTAGGTCATTAAGGATTCGAAGTGCATTTTCGGCTCACAATAATATAAATATTAAATTTATATATTGTGCGGATTTTTGAGTACGCAAACCAAAAATGACTAATGACCAAATGACCTAATGACCAAATGACCACCCTCAAAAAAAAATTGAAAAAAGTTGGTCAAAAATTTTAAACCGCAATGTCGCTGTCGTATCTTTGCGGTGTTAATTGAAAAATGAAAATAGACTTCGCCTGTGGCTCGTCCGCAAGGCAGACAATTGAAAATTAACCGCGATCTTTGACTTTTTGCTACAACAGTTCCAAGGGGCCTCTAACTAGAGAAAAATGGTTTCCTAACTAGCGCGCAAATTTTCTCTAACTAGAGCGTAAAAATAACCAAGTCGGGTGTGTTTCAAAAAAAACAATAAAAACAATAGAAAACAAAAAAAACAGTGAGCAGACAACGTGAGCTGACATTCTCAGGAAAATAGATGGGGTTCGGAAGCAAATGCTTCCTTCTTTAGAGCGATGGATTATCGTCTTTAAGAAAGCGAGCTCTCTACAGCCGCTTTCTCCATCGCTCTTCACGTGCTCTCAAGAGAGCCCGCACCCCATCTCGAAAATTGTTCCAGCTTCGCCTCTACATAAAATTGCTCAGGCTTGCGCCATTCGCATAAAATAAATAATCATCAGTATCGTGTTGTGGCATCCTGTTCGACGCCTCAGTTCTAGGCAAGAATACTACGAGTCATCCATGACCCTGAAAGGAGTCAAATAACTTAGGATAGGGGCTCCCCTATCGATGGGATGACCCACACCACCCGCAATTATGAGCCCCTTACAGGGGCGTTGGGGAATGGGGGTGGTCCATTCACCCTGGGGCAAGCCCCAGGTCTAGGTTATTTAGCTCTTTCAGAGCATGAGGCAATGACATGTTATGACTGTCTGCAGTAAGCACGAAACACCAACACGTCTCGGATAGCATAACCATTTTATGCTGAAAAAGTTCTTTTGAAGCAATTTTATGCGAAACGCAGTGGAGCTATTTTCCAATGCTGTGGTCGACCATTAGGGTCGTCGGATGACATGAGGCCGGATGTCTGAGAACATTGTGAATGAGCGAGTGCAGAGCCAAGTTTGCTTGAGCTATGCCGAGCGGGAGCAATGTCTATGCATTGCATGAACTTGTTTTCAAGCAGACGGCATTGTGTCAGCCGAAGAAGTGAACAAAGTGAACGAACACAGCATATTTTCCTGAGAATGGCAGCAACCAATGTTTTTCGGGTCTTTTCGAGTTTTTCGATGTTTTAGGAATAAAAAAATCTGTGATTTCTGTGATTTCCGTGATTTCTGTGTGAGGCATAAAAAAAAGAGGCCATCGAAATGCCTCTTAAACGTTTGATTATTAACGAGAGCGATAGACGGGACTCGAACCCGCGACCCTCGGCTTGGGAAGCCAATGCTCTACCAACTGAGCCACTATCGCGTGATTTGCAGTGCAAAAGTACACAAATATGGTGAAATAACATAGAAAAACGGGGAAATTCTTTGAAAAATACAAAAAAGTTGTTATATTTGTCCCCGAAAATAATCAAAAACGATTAGAGAAAGAGAGCGAAACCAACATTATTAACCTTATAAATACAACAACTATGAAGAAGAAATTTGTTTGCGCCGTGTGCGGCTATGTGTATGAAGGTGCAGAGGCTCCTGAGCAGTGCCCCCAGTGTAAGGCTCCCAAGAGCAAGTTCTCCGAGATCAAGGACGGCGAGAAGGAATATGTCACCGAACACGTGATCGGTGTGGCCAAAGGTTGCCCCGCCGACATCATGGACGGACTGAAGGCCAACTTCGAGGGCGAATGCTGCGAAGTGGGCATGTATCTGGCTATGGCCCGTCAGGCCGATCGCGAGGGTTATCCCGAGATCTCCGAGGCCTTCCGCCGCTACGCCTTCGAAGAGGCCGATCACGCCAGCCGCTTTGCAGAGCTCATCGGCGACGTGGTGTGGGACACGAAGACCAACCTGGAGAAGCGCGCCGAGGCTGAATGCGGCGCCTGCGCCGGCAAGATGGCCATCGCCAAGCGTGCCAAGGAGGAGAACCTGGACGCCATCCACGACACCGTGCACGAGATGGCCAAGGACGAGGCCCGTCACGGACGCGGCTTCGACGGTCTGCTTAAGCGCTACTTCGGCAAGTAAGTGGACGAGAAAGAGAGAATACTGAGCCTGCGCCGTCAGTTGGACGAGTGCAACAGAGCTTACTACGTGGACAACAGCCCGTCAATCTCCGACATGGAGTTTGACGGGCTGATGCACGAGCTCGAGCGCCTGGAGGCCCTGCACCCCGAAATGGACGACCCCGATTCGCCCACAAGGCGCGTCGGCAGCGACCTCAACGGCAGCTTCGAGACGGTGGCGCACGAGCGTCCGATGATCTCTCTCTCGAACACGTATAACGAAGACGAAGTCAGGGATTTCTACCGCCGCGTTGAAGAAGGACTTAAGGGGCAGAAATTCCAGATTTGCTGCGAACTGAAATACGACGGACTGAGCATCGCGCTGCACTACAAAGGCGGACGTTTGGTTCGGGCGCTGACGCGCGGTGACGGCACCAAAGGCGATGACGTGACGGCCAACGTGCGCACCATACGCAGCATTCCCCTCAAAGTGGCGGAAGAGCGTCCGTTCGAGATTCGCGGCGAGATACTGCTGCCCTGGGCCAACTTCGAGCGGCTCAACCGCGAGCGCGAGGAGCGCGAAGAGGAGCTCTTTGCCAATCCCCGCAACGCCGCCTCCGGCACGCTCAAGAGCAAAGACCCCAAGGTGTGTGCCGAGCGCGGGCTGGATGCCTATCTCTACTACCTTCTGGGCGACGACATTCCCGGCGATTCGCACTACGACAACATGATGGCCGCCAAAGGGTGGGGCTTCAAGGTGAGCGCCGACATGAAGTTGTGCGACACGCTGGAGGAGGTGATGGACTACATCCACCACTGGGACGAGGCGCGAAGGGCGCTGCCGGTGGCTACAGACGGCGTTGTGCTGAAAGTCAACTCGTTGGCGCAGCAGAAATCCCTTGGCATGACCTCCAAGAGCCCCCGTTGGGCCATCGCCTACAAATTTCAGGCGGAGCAGGCTTCGACCGTCTTGCGCGAAGTGACGTATCAGGTGGGGCGTACGGGTGTCGTGACGCCTGTGGCCAACATGGATCCCGTCCTGCTGGCCGGCACCATTGTCAAGAGGGCCACGCTGCACAACGAGGCCTTCATGCGTCAGCTTGACCTGCATGAGGGCGATCCCGTCCTGATAGAAAAAGGCGGAGAGATCATCCCCAAAGTGGTGACGGTGGACTACGACGCCATCAGCGGCCCCAGAGGGCCCGAGGTGCACTTCATCGGGCGATGCCCCGTGTGCGGCGCGCCGCTGAAGAAAGAAGCCGGAGAAACGGGCGAGGGCGCCTCGTGGTATTGCCCCAACGAAGAGGGCTGTAAGCCGCAGATACTGGGGCGCATAGAGCATTTCGTCTCGCGCCGGGCAATGGCCATCGACTCCATAGGCCCGGAGACGGTGGCGAGTCTCTACGAGAGGGGGCTCATACGCGACGCCGCTGACCTCTACGACCTGACGATGAACGACCTCTGTCCGCCCGAGACGGATCTCTTCGGGCTGCCCATTCCGGAAAGTACGGGAAGCAAGCAGACCCACAAGCTGGAGCAGAACATCATCGACGGCATCGCCGCCTCCAAGGGCGTGCCCTTCGAAAGGGTGCTCTTTGCCGTCGGCATACGCTATGTGGGCGAAATTGCGGCCAAGACGCTGGCGCGCTACTTCAAGACAATCGACGCCCTCAAAGAGGCCACGCTGGAGCAGCTGTTGGAGGTGAACGGCATCGGCGCGGCCATCGCCGAGAGCATCCTCAGATTCTTCCGCGAAGAGAAGAACGTCAGGCTGCTGGAGCGCCTGGAGCGGGCCGGACTGCAGATGCGGCTCTCCGAAGAGCAGCTGACGCAACACAGCGACCGGCTGGAGGGCGAGAGCATCGTCATCAGCGGTGTGTTCCAACATCATTCACGCGACGAATACAAGGCGCTCATCGAGCAGCACGGCGGCAAAAACGTGGGCAGCATCTCGGGCAAGACCACGATGGTGCTGGCCGGAGAGAACATGGGGCCCTCGAAGCGCGAAAAAGCGGAGAAGCTGGGCGTCAGGCTCGTCAGCGAAGAAGAGTTTCTGGACATGATAAAGTAAAATCGGCCGGATAAGGCGAAAACTTTTTACTCTAAACTCTCAACTCTCAACTTTTCTTCGTATCTTTGTCGCTCGGAAAGTGTAAATGAAAATACATGGCACAGAATAAATTCAAAGGTTTGGGCATTGCGCTCATTACGCCTTTCAAGACAGACGGCAGCATCGACTGGGATGCTCTGGCCCGTCTGGTGGAGTATCAACTGACGGGAGGAGCCGACTTCCTCTGCGTGATGGGAACGACGGCGGAGACGCCCACGCTCACGGCGGAGGAAAAGAAGCAGTTGAAAGAGACGCTCGTGGAGCGCGTCAACGGACGCGTGCCCATCCTGCTCGGTCTGGGCGGCAACAGCACTAGGGCCGTCGTGGAGGAGCTCAAGACGGGCGACTTCCGCGGCATCGATGGCATACTGAGCGTTTGTCCCTACTACAACAAACCCTCGCAGGAGGGCCTCTATCAGCACTTCGCCGCCATCGCAGAGGCCAGCCCCGTGCCTGTGGTGCTCTACAATGTGCCCGGCCGCACCGGCGTCAACATGACGGCTGAGACCACGCTGCGTCTGGCGCGCGACTTCGACAACATCGTAGCCATCAAAGAGGCCTCGGGCAACATCTCGCAGATGGACGACATCATCAAGAACAAGCCTAAGCACTTCGACGTGATTTCGGGCGACGACGGCATCACCTTCCCGCTCATCACGCTGGGCGCCGTCGGTGTGATATCGGTCATCGGCAACGCCCTGCCCGGAGAGTTCTCCAAGATGGTGCGTCTGGCCCTGAAGGGAGAATACGATTCGGCGCTGAAGATTCACCACCAGTTCACGGAGCTCTTCAAGCTGCTCTTCGTGGACGGCAATCCCGCCGGCGTGAAGGTGATGCTCTCGGAGATGGGCATGATCGAAAACCAGTTGCGTCTGCCCCTGGTGCCCACACGTCTGACCACCATGCAACAGATTTCTCAAATCATCAAAGATTTAGGTATTAAGCTATGATCACTATTGGCAGTTACGAAGAATTGGCCTCATGGATAGGTAAGGAAATGGGGCAGAGCGGATGCGTCACCTTCGACCAGGAGCGCATCAACAAGTTTGCCGACGCCACACTCGACCATCAGTGGATACACACCGACCCCGAGCGCTGCAAGACGGAGAGCCCCTTCGGGCAGACCATCGCCCACGGTTATCTCTCACTGGCCGTATTGCCTTATCTGTGGAACCAGATTGTGGAGGTGCACAACCTCGAGCGCATGATGAACTACGGGCTCGACAAGCTGAAATACGCTCAGCCCGTGCTCTCCGGTCAGAGCATCTATATGAAGACAAAAATGGTGGACTGTCAGAACCTCAGAGGCGCCATCAAGACCACCATCCACGTGACGATGATCATCAAGGAGACCGAAAAGAAGGCTCTTGAGGCCGACGCCACCTTCATCTATTTCTTCAAATGAAACCCGTATTCATAGCCGGCCCCTGCGTCATCGAATCGATGGACTGCCTCCGGGAAGTGGCCCGCGAGGTGAAGCGTCTGAAAGACCTCTACAAGTTGGACATCTACTTCAAGGCCTCGTTCGACAAAGCCAACCGCACGAGCATCACCTCCTTCCGCGGACCCGGACTGAAGAAGGGATTGCAGATGCTGGGTGACATCAAGGAGGAGTTCGGACTGCCCCTGCTGACGGACATCCACGAGAGCGCTCAGGCAGCTCCCGCCGGAGAGGTGGTGGACGTGTTGCAGATACCTGCCTTCCTCTGCCGTCAGACCGACCTGCTGGTGGCTGCGGCCTACACGGGGCGCGTGGTCAACATCAAGAAGGCACAGTTTCTCTCGGGTGCCGATATGCAATACCCCGTGGAGAAGGTGCACGATGCCGGCGGACAGGAGGTGTGGCTGACGGAGCGAGGCAACGTTTACGGATACAACAACCTGGCGGTGGACTTCCGCAACATCCCCGACATGCTGCGTTTCACGCCCCGCGTGGTGATGGACTGCACCCACAGCGTGCAGCGCCCGGGAGCCGCCGGCGGCAAGACGGGAGGCAACCGCGAATACGTGCCGATGATGGCGCTCGCGGCCAAAGCCTTCGGCGCCACCGGATATTTCTTCGAGACTCACCCCGATCCCGACAACGCCCTCTCCGACGGGCCGAATATGCTCTACCTCAAGGATTTGGAGAGCGTCATTAAGAGTTTGATATGAAATCGTACCAGGATATAGCCAGACGCTGTCTGAAGGATGAAGCAGCCGCCGTCACGGCGCTGATCAAGAATATTGACGCCGAGTTTGACAAGGCCGTGGAGATTATACTCCAGTGCAAAGGCAAAGTCATTGTCACCGGCGTGGGCAAGAGCGGCCACATCGGCGTGAAGATTGCCGCCACGCTTTCGTCCACCGGCACGCCGGCCTTCTACATCAATCCTCTGGACGTCTATCACGGCGACTTGGGCGTGATCGCTAAGGGCGATGTGATCATCGCCATCTCCAACAGCGGTCAGACCGATGAGCTGCTCCGCTTTGTGCCTTATATCAAAAACGAAGGCTTCCCCCTGATTGCCATGACGGGCAATCCCGAGAGCCTCTTGGCACGCAGCAGCGACTGTCATCTCAACTCCCACGTATCCGCTGAAGCCTGTCCGCTGAATCTCGCGCCGACGAGCAGCACGACGGCGCAGCTGGTCTTGGGCGACGCTCTGGCCTGTGCGCTGATGGAGGCCCGAGGCTTTCAGGACAAAGACTTCGCACGCTTTCATCCCGGCGGTTCGTTGGGACGCAAGTTGCTCACAACGGCGCAGGACGTCATGCGCACGACGGATCTCCCCGTCATCTCTCCGACGCTGACGCTCGGAGAAGCCATCCTGCTCATCTCCAAGGGCAAACTGGGACTGGGCATCGCCGTTGCCGACGGTAAAATAGTGGGCCTGATCACCGACGGCGACATCCGTCGCGCCACCGAGCGTCACGGCGCAGCCTTCTTCGACATCCCCGTGGAGGAGGTGATGACCAAGACGCCCGTCATGGTGAACACCGCAGCCAAGGTGGAGGAGATTGTGACCCTGATGCACCGCCGTAAGATTCACGCCGTACTTGTAGTCGATGAAGAGAAGCATCTTCTTGGTGTGGTTGACAGTTTCGCTTGCGGCGAATAGTCAGTCCACCGACAGCATTTTTTCCAGTTTCGACAGAGCGGGATTTCCCTGTCACCGTACGGACAGCGTACACATCATGAGCAACGGACGGGACAAGTTCGACGACCTCGTGCGCCACATCGCTCAGGCGGAGAAGTACGTTCACGTGGAATACTACAAATTCTGGAACGACAGCATCGGCAATGTCGTGCTCGAAGCTCTGGCCGAGCGCGCCGCTCAAGGCGTGGAGGTGCGCCTGCTCTACGACGCATTCGGCAACAACGGAGAAGCCCCCGGTTGCACTCCGGAGTTTCTGAAGAAATGGCGCGACAGAGGCGTCAGGATGGAGGGATTTGATCCGCCCTCGTTTCCGTATATCGGTTCCGCCCTGCATCGCGACCACCGCAAGATTGTCGTCATCGACGGAAAGATATGCTACACGGGCGGCTTCAATGTGGCCGACTACTACATCCACGGGCGTGAGAAAATAGGTCCCTGGCGCGATATGCACATGCGCATGCACGGCGAGGACATCGCGATGTGCTACGAGCGTCTCTTCGAAAAGCTGTGGAACAAGACCACGAAGGAAGGACTCTGCAAACCCTCTGACGACACTCTGGCGACAGACCGGGAAGGCGGAATCAGGACCTACGTCGTCAGCCGCGAGCCCGGCAAGAAGAGCGCCGATATGCGCATCGCCTTCTCAACAGCCATCGACAGCGCCCGCGAGCGCATCGTCATCGTGAATCCCTACACGATGCATTGCCGCCGCGTACGTAAAGCGCTCTATAGGGCACTCAAGCGCGGCGTGCGCCTGCAGTATATGACGTCGTACGTCAGCGATCACAATTTCACCACCGACATGACGGGTGTGGAGATGCACCGTCTGGAGAAGAGAGGAGCGGAGATCTATCTCTATCACGGCGGATTCCATCACGACAAAGTGATGCTCATCGACGACACGCTCGCTTCCGTCGGAACGGCGAATATGGACTGCAGAAGCATGAAGTTCGACTGGGAGGTGACAGCCTTCATGAAGAGCCCGGAGCTGACGGCGCGTCTGCAGCGCGTCTTCGATGGCGATCTGCCCTTGTCCACCAAACTGACACGGGAGAATTATCCTTTGCTCTACACCGGGGGGCAAAGAAGATTCGGCACGTTTATGAGATTGTTCAAGGGACTCTTATAGCGTAAAGACGTCCAATGAGTCGATGGCGGAGAGGCCTTCCGTCTCAAGCATCTTACGGGCTTTGCGATAGACTTTCTCCAACAGTTGCAGCTGCTTGAGGCGCAGCGTGTCACGAGTAAAATTACGTCGTACGAAGAAACCCGTGATGCGTGTCTTGCGCATGACGGAGTCCGAAGGAACGACGTCTTTGGGATATTCAAAAAGGATGCGGTGCTTTTCGGCTTTGGCCCATGAGGCATAAGGCTCGGGCAGTATGGCGGCATCCAGAAGGTTTTCGCGCAACATGCGCATGCGCAGTTTCACGTTGTTGATCTGCGGACGATAGACGTCCTGCTGATCGACGCCGGCCTGATTCACCACAATGTTGCAAAGCGTGTCAGCCAGACTCCAGCGTGTGATGCCCACCATTTTTTCGTGCAGATCTTTGAGTTTCCTGATCTTGCCTTTGCGGGAAGCGATGAAACACCAGCGACCCTCTGTGGGCAGCCACAGGGTGTCGGGTTCTTTCAGGATGGAGTCTGTGGCAAACTGAGGTGTCTCGGTGTGGTATCTGGCCAGACGGAAACTGTCTTCCCAGGCCACGTCGGCATGACGGAGCACGTAGGCTGTGTCGATGTCCATCAGGGCGTCGTAGCGCAGCAGCTTCATCTTCAGCCCGAGCGAGTCGGCCATTCCGCGCTTCTCTGCCAGATAAAGCGGCAGACAGTCTTCCACCGGCATCACGGCAACATACAGAGCCGAAGAGTCGCGTCCGACAGTATCAGAAAGCATGGCCTCCTGCCCGTTGCAGGAGGCCAATGCCCATAAAATGAGAATGGATAATTGGTGAATGAGCGATTTTCTCATCATCAATGTATCTCGTGTCGTCGCGTTGTTTTAACCCTTGATGGCTGCCACACCGGGAAGCACCTTGCCCTCGATAGCCTCGAGCAGAGCGCCGCCGCCGGTAGAGATGTAGCTCACCTTGTCGGCCAGACCGAACTTGTTGACACAAGCTACGGAGTCGCCGCCGCCGATCAGAGAGAAGGCGCCTTCGGCAGTAGCCTTGGCCACAGCCTCACCTACGGCACGCGAACCGGGAGTGAACTCCTCGCACTCGAAGCAGCCGGCAGGACCGTTCCACAGAATGGTCTTGGCACCCTCGATAGCCTTGGCGAACTTTTCGCGGCTGATGGGACCTGCATCCAGACCGTCCCAACCGTCTTCGATGGCGTTGGAGGGGAATACCTTAATCTCAGCGCCGGGCTTTACGGAGAAGGTAGAGAAGTCGTAACCGGTGCAGCAAACGGAATCCTCGCCGAGAATCAGCTCAACGCCGTTTTCCTTGGCCATCTTCTCAACGCCGAGAGCAACGTCCAGCTTGTCGAGCTCCACGATGGAGTTGCCGATCTTGCCGCCGTGAGCCTTCATGAAGGTGTAGGTCATGCCGCCGCAGAGGATGAGCTTGTCCACCTTGCCCAGGAGGTTCTCGATGATGCCGATCTTGGTGCTCACCTTGCTGCCGCCCATGATGGCAACGAAGGGACGCTTGATGTTGGAGAGCACGTTGTCAACAGCCTGCACCTCTTTCTCCATCAGATAGCCCAGCATCTTGTTGTCGGCGTCGAAGTAGTCGGCGATGACAGCGGTGGAAGCATGCTTGCGGTGAGCGGTGCCGAAGGCGTCCATAACGTAGCAGTCAGCGTAGCTGGCCAGAGTCTTGGCAAACTCCTTCTGAGAAGCCTTCATGGCCTTCTTAGCCTCCTCGTAAGCGGGATCAGCCTTGTCGATACCTACGGGCTTGCCTTCCTCTTCGGGGTAGAAGCGGAGGTTCTCAAGCAGGAGGGCTTCACCCATCTTCAGAGCCTTGGCGGCATCGGCAGCCTTGGCGCAGTCGGGAGCGAAGCTTACGGGGCAGCCGAGGGCCTTGGCTACGGCGTCCTTAATCTGAGAGAGAGACATCTTGGGGTTAACCTTGCCCTTGGGCTTGCCCATGTGGCTCATGATAATCACAGCGCCGCCATCGGCGAGAATCTTCTTCAGAGTGGGCAGAGCGCCGCGAATACGGGTGTCGTCGGTGATCTCACCGTTCTCGTTCAGGGGCACATTGAAGTCCACACGAACGATGGCCTTCTTGCCGGCAAATTTGTACTGATCAATAGTCATCATAGAAGTATTGTTTATTTATGTTGTTAAAGATTTATTCCTCACACAGTTCGGTCAGAATGCCGCAGGTGCTCTTCGGGTGAAGGAAGGCGATATGCAGCTTGTCGGCACCGTTTCTGGGAGCCTTGTCGATCAGGCGGATGCCCTTCTCGTCGCAGAAAGCCAGAGCCTCGCTCACGCCGTCTTCCACCTTGAAGGCTACGTGGTGAACGCCGCGACCGCCGTTGTCGAGGAATTTCTGCACGGTGCTGTCGGGGCTTGTGGGCTCGAGCAGCTCGATCTTCACCTCGCCGACCTGAAGGAAAGCAGTCTTCACTTTCTGGTCTTCCACCACTTCGGTCTTATAGCACTTGAGGCCGAGCACGCCCTCGAAATAAGGCAGGACATCTTCGATCTTCTGTACGGCGATGCCCAGATGTTCAATTTTGGAAATTTTCATTGTTTTCAGATTTTATTGTTTTCCGGAAATATTACTTTCGCTTTGAATGATTTGGCCTCTTCGGGGGTCATGTGTGCATAAGCCATGATGATGACGGTGTCACCCACCTGAGCCTTACGGGCAGCGCCGCCGTTCAAACAGATGCAGCCGCTGCCTCTCTGGCCTTCGATGGTGTAGGTGTCGAAGCGCTCTCCGTTGTTGTTGTTCACGATGAACACACGCTCTCCGGGCACGATGCCCACCGCATCCATCAGGTCGCGGTCGATGGTGATGCTGCCCATGTAGTTGAGATTGGCTTCCGTCACCGTGGCGCAGTGTATTTTGCTCTTAAGCAATTCTATTGTCATTGTCCTCTATGTTTAAAACCGCTTGGTCGGAAACATGTTTTTTTTATTTGTAACGAATGTGGTCGATGAGACGGATGGGGGTGTGGCCGCAATAGACGGTGATGCAGCCCACGATGTGGGACGCGTCGTCCCAGCTGTTGACTTCTGCCAGCGTCTCGCCGTTGACGATGCTATAGTATTCCACCTCAAGGCCCTCGATGGCGTTGAGCGTGTCCGTTACCCAGGCTTCCGTTTCGCGAACGGAAAGTCCGCGGGACAGACTTTCCTTCATCACACGGTAGATGTTGGCTGCCAGCACCTTCTCCTCGGGCGTGAGCAGACTGTTGCGCGAGCTCATGGCCAGTCCGCTGGCTTCGCGGATGACGGGGCAGGGCACGATGTCCATCTTGAATCCCAGGTCGGCCACCATGCGGTGGATGACGCAAATCTGCTGGAAGTCCTTCTCGCCGAAATAGGCGCGGTCGGGCTCCGTGATCATGAAGAGCTTGGAGACAATCTGACACACGCCGTTGAAGTGTCCGGGCCGGCGCGCTCCTTCCATCACGCTGTCGGTGGGAGGGTAGGAGAAGCTGCGCGTATCGGGCTCGGGATACATCTCGTTGACACTCGGTGCAAAGGCGATCTGTGCGCCGCATTGTTCCAGCAGCTTGCAGTCGGACTCCAGAGTGCGGGGATAGCGCTCCAGATCCTTGGGGTCGTTGAATTGGGTGGGGTTGAGGAAAATGCTCACAACGGTGACGTCATTCTCCTTCACACTGCGGCGGACGAGCGAGGCGTGACCCTCGTGCAGAGCGCCCATTGTCGGCACCAGACCGACGCTTTTTCCTGCATTTTTTGCCTCCGAAAGACAGGCTTGCAGTTCCTTAATGCTATGAATAGTTTGCATACAGGCTGCAAATTAACGAAGTTTTCCTCAAACAAAGAAATTTTTCCCTCTAAATTCTATAAAAAAGAGGTGTAATTTGAAAAAAATGCAAAATGAGGGCGGATGCCTCGATTTTTTTTCGTATATTTGCGCTCGAATTAATGTCCATCTATCAATGAATACGGTCAAAAAATTCCTTTTTATAGTCCAAGAGACCGAACCGTTTCTCGATCCGAGTCCTTTTGCCACCCTGTGTCGGGAACTGGTTCCGAAAGCTATTGACAGTGGGGCAGAGGCCCGCACCTTCATGCCGAAATGGGGCTTGATCAACGAGCGGCGCAACCAGCTTCACGAGGTCATCCGCCTCTCGGGTCAGAATATCATTATCGACCGTACGGACCACAATCTGCTCATCAAGGTGGCTTCGGTGCAAGGCACCCGAATGCAGGTCTATTTCATTGACAACGACGAGTATTTCGGCAAACGCGGTTTCCATGCCGACGCCAAGGGGGTTGAGTACAAAGACAATCCCGAGCGCGCCACCTTCTTTGCACGCGGCGTCATCGAGACCGTCAAGAAGTGGGGCTGGGTGCCCGACGTGGTGCACTGTGTCGGTTGGGTGTCGGCCATGATGCCGTTCTACATCCGCAAGGCGTTTGCCACAGAGCCCGCTTTCCGCGACTGCAAGATTGTCTATACGCCTTCCGGCATCGATTTCACGGCCAACATGCCGAAGAATCTGGTCGGCATCCTCTCTCATCGCGGCGCCACGATGGACGCACTCGCCAAGGTGGGACTGTGCACGATGGCCGATTTTGAGAAGATCGGCATCTACTTCTCCGACATCGTTGCTCCCTTTGCGCCTTGCGATGCGCTTCTGGAGTTTGCCGAGAAGCACAAGAAGCTGATTGTTCCCACTCCCGGCGAAGGAGAAAATTGGACGAAGAATTTTGTGACGTACGTCAACCGTGTTTGGGACGAGACTCATCCTCAAAAAGACGATGACGATGACTAAGGCCGGTGCATTTCTTTTGGGCCTCTGCGGCCTGCTGTGCGCCTGCACCGAAACGACCGGCACCCTGGGTATTATTGAGACGGGCGAGGAGTTGTCGACCGTCACGGCCACATTCCAGTTCACTTCCGGCACCGATTCTCTGGATCTTGAAAAGTTGCCCTACAACAGTCAGTTCGGCTGCATCGGCGCCATTCGCGATCCCGAGACGGGCGGCCTCATTGAGTCTTCTTTCGCCACCCAGTTTGTCACGCAATCTAATTTCCAGTTGCCTGACGAGAGCCTCATGAAGAAGGTGGACGGTCATGTTGTGTGCGACAGCATGGAGTTGATTCTGTTCATGAATCAGGCTTACGGCGATCTCAACAACGCCATGAAGATGGAGGTCTACGGCATGCAGTCCGACCGCGAGACGCTCAACTCGCTTACGGGCATCACTTTCCCCGAGGAGAAGGTGGCCGACTTCAACGAGCATCTCGGCAGCCGTGTGTTTACGTTCTACGACCGCACGATACCTGCTGAGGAGCTGCAGTCCTCCACTCATCAGCATAGCATCCGTGTGCCCCTCGATGCCGAAATCGGCACGCAGATGATGATGAAATACTACGAGCACCCCGAGTGGTTCCGTGACAACAATCTTTTCCACGACAACGTCTTCCCCGGCGTCTATTGCCGGCTCTCCGAGAGTGAGGGCACAATGGTCAATGTGGCCGTATCGGCGCTCGACATCAACTTCGTCTACAAGAAGGACGGCAAAGACAAAGAGGGTTTTGTGCGTTTCGGCGCTACGCCCGAGGTCTTTCAGTGCACCCGTGTGGAGAATCCCAAGTCGCGCAAAAAGCTGTGTGAGGTTCCCGACACCACTTATCTGAAAAACCCCGACGGCGTCATCACCTACATCAATCTTCCCGTCGACGAGATGCTCGAGGGCCACGAGCAGGACAGCATCTCCATGTGTGCGCTCACGCTGCAGGCTTATTCCAAAACGGATGACGCCTTTGCTTCACCCTCTCAACTCCTGCTTGTGCCGCATGCGCTGCGCTATGAGTTCTTCACCGAGAGCTGGAACAAAGACAACCGTTTCTTCTACATCACCTCATACAACGCCACCACCAACGCCTATGTTTTCTCTAACATCAGCCGTCTCGTCAAGGGTCTGAAGCTGTTGAAGGAGATGGGCATCACTACGGATGAAGACTGGGAGAGGGTGGACGTGATTCCCGTCTCGACCACTTCCGACGGGACGACTTACACCTCCATCTTCTATGATGTGACGCCCACCTCGGTGCGTCTCGTGTGCGGCACGGACGACAAGCCCTTGGACATTCAGGTGGTCTATTCCTATTTTAACAGATAAAGTATTTTGAACAACAATTATAAGCAAGCACAAAACATGAAGAAAGTTCTCGTTCTCGGTTCCGGAGCCCTCCGAATTGGTCAGGCCGGCGAGTTTGACTACAGCGGCAGTCAGGCCCTCAAGGCATTGCGCGAAGAAGGTATTCGCAGCGTATTGGTCAACCCCAATGTGGCCACCATTCAGACATCGGAAGGCATCGCCGACACTGTTTATTTCCTCCCCATCACGCCTCATTTCATCACGGAAATCATCAAGAAAGAGCGCCCCGACGGCATCTTCCTGGCCTGGGGCGGACAGACGGCCCTCAACTGCGGCACGCAGCTCTATATGGACGGCACGCTCAAGAAGTACGGCGTGCAGGTTCTGGGCACCTCCGTGGAGTCGATCATGAACACCGAGGACCGCGACCTCTTCGTGAAGGAGTTGAACAAGGTGTCGCTCAAGGTGCCCGTGTCCGAGGCCTGCGAGTCGATGGAGGACGCCATTGTGGCCGCCCGTCGCATCGGCTTCCCCATCATGATCCGTTCGGCTTACGCTCTGGGCGGTCTGGGCAGCGGTGTGTGTCCCGACGAGAAGACCTTCCGCGAGATTGCCGAGAGCGCTTTCACCTTTGCTCCTCAGGTGCTCGTCGAGGAGAGCCTCAAGGGCTGGAAGGAGATCGAGTTCGAGTGCATCCGCGACAAGAACGACCACTGCTTCACGGTGGCTTCTATGGAGAACTTCGACCCTCTGGGCATCCACACCGGTGAGAGTATCGTTGTGGCTCCTACCTGCTCTCTTTCCGAGGAGCAGGTGAAGATGCTGCAGGACATCACCATCAAGTGCGTGCGTCATCTTAATATTGTGGGCGAGTGCAACATTCAGTTTGCCTTCAACGCCGACACCAACGACTACCGCATCATCGAGGTCAACGCCCGCCTTTCCCGTTCTTCGGCTCTGGCCTCCAAGGCTACGGGCTATCCTCTGGCTTTCGTGGCCGCCAAGATTGCGCTCGGCTACACCCTCGACCAGATTGGCGAGATGGGCACGACCAATTCGGCTTACGTAGCGCCTTCGCTCGACTACATGATCTGCAAGATTCCCCGCTGGGACCTCACCAAGTTTGTCGGCGTGAGCCGCAAGATCGGTTCGTCGATGAAGTCTGTGGGCGAGATCATGAGCATCGGCCGCTCCTTCGAGGAGATGCTGCAGAAGGGTCTGCGTATGATCGGTCAGGGCATGCACGGCTTTGTCGGCAACGACCACACGCGCTTCACCAATCTCGACGAGGAATTGCAGAATCCCACCGATCTGCGCATCTTCGCCATCGCTCAGGCTTTGGAGGAGGGCTACACCATCGACCGCCTCTTCGAGCTGACGAAGATCGACCCCTGGTTTATCGAGCGCATGAAGAACATTGTGGACTACAAGCATGTGCTGCAGCAGTACAACTCCCTCGAAGAGCTTCCCGCCGACGTCCTGAAGAAGGCCAAGGTGATGGGCTTCTCCGACTTCCAGATTGCCCGCTTCGTGTTGAAGAACAGCGGCAGCAACATGGAGAAGGAGAATCTCGCCGTGCGCGCTCTGCGCAAGAAGCTGGGCATCCTGCCCGCCGTCAAGCGCATCCCCACGGTGGCTTCCGAGCATCCCGATCTCACGAACTACCTCTATATGACTTATGCCGTAGAGGGTTACGACATCAATTATTATAAGAACGAGAAGAGTGTCGTCGTGCTCGGCAGCGGTGCCTATCGCATCGGCTCCAGCGTGGAGTTCGACTGGTGTTCGGTCAACGCCATCCAGACGGCGCGCAAGTTGGGCTACAAGTCCATCATGATCAACTACAACCCCGAGACGGTCTCCACCGACTACGACATGTGCGACCGCCTCTATTTCGACGAGCTCTCCTTCGAGCGCGTGCTTGACGTCATCGACCTGGAGCAGCCCAAGGGTGTGATTGTCAGCGTGGGCGGTCAGATTCCCAACAATCTGGCCATGAAGCTCTACCGCCAGTCCGTACCCATTTTGGGCACTTCGCCCGTCTCCATCGACCGCGCAGAGAACCGCTCCAAATTCTCCGCCATGCTCGACCAGCTGGGCATCATGCAGCCCGAGTGGAGCGCACTGACCTCTATGGCCGACGTGAAGAAGTTCATCGACAAGGTGGGCTATCCCGTCCTCGTGCGTCCTTCCTACGTGCTTTCCGGCGCCGCCATGAACGTCTGCTACGACGACGACGAGCTGAAGCGCTTCCTGGCTGCCGCCTCCGAGGTGTCCAAGGAGTATCCCGTTGTGATCTCTCAGTTCATGCAGGAGACCAACGAGATAGAGTTCGACGCCGTTGCCCGTGCGGGTGAGGTGGTCGAATACGCCATCTCCGAACACATCGAGTTTGCCGGCGTCCACAGCGGCGACGCCACGATGTGTTTCCCTGCGCAGCACATCACCTTTGCCACCATGCGCCAGATCAAGAAGATCAGCAAGGCCATCGCCAAAGAGCTCAACATCTCCGGTCCCTTCAACATCCAGTTCCTGGCCAAGGGCCGCGAGGTGAAGGTCATCGAGTGCAACCTGCGTGCTTCGCGTTCGTTCCCGTTCGTCTCGAAGGTGCTCAAGCGCAACTTCATCGAGACGGCTACGAGGATCATGCTCGACGCGCCTTACGAGAAGCCCGACCGCTCCGCCTTCGACATCGACCGCATGGGCGTGAAGGCCTCCCAGTTCTCCTTCGCCCGTCTGCAGAATGCCGACCCCGTTCTGGGCGTCGATATGTCTTCCACCGGTGAGGTGGGCTGCCTGGGCGACAGCTTCGAAGAGGCTCTGCTCAACGCCCTGATTGCCACCGGCTATAAGATTCCTTCCAAGGACAAGGGCATCATGATCTCCAGCGGCGACACCAAACAGAAGGTGGCTCTGCTCGACAGCGCCCGTGCGCTGCAGAAGGCCGGCTATCCCATCTACGCCAGCGAAGGCACTGCGCGCTTCCTGGCCGACAACGGTGTGAAGGCCCGCACGGTGTCCTGGCCCGACGAGAAGCATCCCGGCCGCAAGGGCGTGATGGAGATGATTGCCGACCACGCTTTCGATCTGGTCATCAACGTGCCCAAGAATCACACCAAGCGCGAGCTCACCAACGGCTACAAGATCCGTCGCGGCGCCATCGACCACAACATTCCCCTGATTACCAACGCACGTCTGGCCTGCGCCTTCATCGAGGCCTTCACCACCATCGGTGAGAAGGACCTCCAGATCAAGTCCTGGCAGGAGTACGATAACTAATTCTTTTATTAACCTATAAACAAACACATTATGAAACCTACACTATTCCTCCTCGCTGCAGGTATGGGCAGCCGCTACGGCGGTCTCAAGCAGCTGGACACTCTGGGCCCTCAGGGACAGAGCATCATGGACTACAGCATTTACGACGCCATTCAGGCCGGCTTCGGCAAGATCGTCTGGGTGATCCGCCGCGACTTTGAGGAGCTCTTCCGCAAGCAGATTCTCTCCAAGTACGAGGGCCACATTCCCTGCGAGCTCTGCTTCCAGTCGCTCGACGCTCTTCCCGCAGGCTTCAAGGTGCCCGAAGGCCGTGAGAAGCCCTGGGGCACCAACCACGCCGTGCTCATGGGCAAGGACGTCATCAAGGAGCCTTTCGCCGTGCTCAACTGCGACGACTTCTACGATCGCGACGCCTTCAAGGTGATGGCCAAGTTCCTCAGCGAGCTCCCCGAGGGCAGCAAGGGCAAATACGCCATGGTCGGCTTCCGTGTGGACAACACGCTCTCCGAGAGCGGCACCGTGAGCCGAGGCATCTGTGAGAACGATGAGAAGACCCACCATCTGACTTCCGTTGTCGAGCGCACCAAGATTGAGCGTCACAACGGTGTGGTGCAGTATCTCGACGAGAACGACCAGTGGGTCAGCATCCCCGACACCACGCCCGTGTCGATGAACTTCTGGGGCTTCACGCCCGACTACTTCGACTACTCTGAGGAGTATTTCATCAACTTCCTCAAGGACCCGAAGAATCAGGCTAACCTCAAGAGCGAGTTCTTCATTCCCCTCATGGTGGACCATCTCATCAACACAGGCCAGGCTACCTGCGAGGTGCTCGACACCACTTCCAAGTGGTTCGGCGTCACCTATCCCGAGGACCGTCCCGAGGTGGTGGCCAAGCTGAAGGCTCTGCACGATGCCGGTCAGTATCCCGACAAGATGTTCTGATCCGTCGGAGCAACGTCATTAAAAGAGAAGGATCGACCCTCGGTGCCGGTCCTTCTTTCTTTATGTCCTTATATAAATAATGTTCAGAACTCGAAGAGCACGCGTCCGTTGATGCGGCGTTCGGTCAGATAGTTGGGCACGGCGTACTGTTGTCCCTGCGTGTCCGTCACCCAGAAGTAACCGGAGACGTTGTTGAAGCCGAACACGTTGAAGCAGTCCACGCCGATCCAGATGTTCTTGATGGCGTTGAAGCGGCGCAGGTGGCGGTCTTCGTTGTTGAGCGCGCGGAAGTTCATGCCGATGTCCACACGCTTGTAGGCCGTCGAGCGGAACACGTGCTTCTCGAGTCCCGTGTGCGGGGGGCCGTAGGGCAGTCCGCCGGCGAAGCAGGCCTTCAGCGAGAGTTTCCAGCGTGTGGAGTGGGGGAAGTAGTCGGAGAAGAACATGTTCACGTTCCACGTCTGGTCCGTCGGCTGCGGCACGGTCTTGCCGTTGATGTTCATCGAGGCCTTCATCAGTCCGAACGAGATCCACGAGTCGGTGCCGGGCACCATTTCGCCGTAGAGTTTGAAGTCGGCGCCCACCACGTAGCCGTCGGCGATGTTGCGGCCGTAGTAGACGATCTTCAGGTTGTCCACGTTATAGGGGTTGAGGTTGGCCTGATTCTTGTAGTAGGCCTCGGCGGTGAATTTGAAGGGCCTCTCGCCCAGCTTGAAGCGGTATTCCCATCCGGCCACCACGTGGATGCTCCTCTGGCTCTTGATGTCGCGGTTGAGATGGACCACAGTGCCTGAGGCGGTGGTGACGGTGTCGCGCAGCTCCTTGTAGAAGGGGCGCTGGTAGTAGAGTCCCGTAGCCAGTCGGAAGGTCATGCGGTCGTTGCCCGACGGGGTGTAGCCCATCGACACACGGGGCGAGCAGAGCCATTCCTTGTTCCAGCTCCAGTAGGAGAGACGCACGCCGTAGTTCACCTGCAGCACGCCCATCTTGCTCTCCGTGCGCCAGGTGTCCTGGGCGTACATCTCGAAGAGGTTGCTCGAGATGGAGTTGATGCTCTTGAGGTTGTAGATCACGTTGAGCCGGTCGTCTCTGTGGGGCATGGAGTATCCGGCGGAGTCGCGGTATTCCCATTCGCGCGAGTTCTCCTCGACGGCTTCGTGGCGCCACAGCAGTCCGGTGCGTATGTTGTGCGTCTTGCCTTTGCGCTCCCAATCGGTGCGGATCACCTGCTGGTTGGAGGTCAAGAGGTTGCGTGCGTGGGTCATATAGGTGGCCACGTCGAGCTGCGTCTGCTGCAGGGTGTTGTCCAGCCAGTATTGTCCCTGTATGTCGTAGGTCTCGCGCTCCTTGGTGTGGAAGGCGCTGAACGAGGTCGTCAGCCACGAGCGCTCTCCCGTGCGGCGCTTGAGCTGCAGCGTGCCGTAGAGGGTGCGGAAGAGGTCTTCTTCGTGGCCGTCGAAGTACACCTTGAATTCGTGCGCCTCGTACATCGTGCCGAACTTCGTCTCGCGGTCTTCCGGCGTGAAGCGGTATTTGTTGTCGGAGACGTAGCCGATCATGCCGATCTCCCAAGCTTCGCTCAGCTTCCAGTTGAGGTGCATCTGGTAGTCTATGAATCGGGGCGAGTATTCACCCTTCGTGTCGAGCGATCCGAGCAGATATTTGGAGGTCTTGTAGCGGAATCCGTTCTGGAAGCTGAAGCGCCTGTTGCCGTAGCCGAAATAGGCCGATGCGCCGAGCACGGAGATTTGTCCGCTGCCTTGCCACCCGATGGGTTTCTTGTAGGTGATGTCGAGCACCGACGACATCTTGTCGCCGTAGCGCGCCTCGAAGCCTCCTGCCGAGAAGTCCACGCGCTCCACCATGTCGGGGTTGATCACCGAGAGTCCTTCCTGCTCGCCGCTGTGGATGAGCAGCGGGCGATAGACTTCCACGCCGTTGATATAGACGCAGTTCTCGTCGAACGAGCCGCCGCGCACGTTGTATTGCGACGAGAGCTCGTTGTGGGTGGAGACGCCGGCCTGTGTCTGTATGATTTCCTCGACGGCGTTGCCCGACACCGTTGGCATGCGTTTGATGTCGGTCAGGTCGATGCGCTCCGTCTGTCCCATCTGCTTCTGCGTCTCCCTCACGGTGACTTCCGCCAGATCGCCCTCCAGGGGGAGCATCTGTATGTTGAGCGTCAGATTGCCTTTGGGCTTCACCAGCAGACGTCGGCGGTTGCCGTAGCCCATCATGCTGTAGACCACCCACACGGAGTCGGCACTCTGGAAGGAGAAGCTGTATTCGCCCTTGAGGTTGGCCGTCGTGCCGGCGGCCTGACCTTCGATGCGCACCAGACAGAGTGACACCGCCTCACCGTTTTTGTCGGTGACGCGTCCCTTCAGATGCACCTCTTCGGCCAGCATCGTCAGCGCCATGGTGAGCAGGAGCAGGAGTGTCTTCGTGCGCATACCATATTTATAAACGAAAAAAAGCGCCCGTTTCTTGCCCATGTCCCTCTTTTTTTTTACTTTTGCTGAAAATTTAGTGACTTCTATGGATTTTAAAGACCTCATCAAGCAGCGTCGCAGCATCCGCACCTTCACCTCCGAACCCGTTTCCGGGGAGCAGGAGCGCCTGCTTCTTCGCGCCGCCCTCATGGCTCCTTCGAGCAAGGGCAAACATTCCTATTACTTCAAGGTGGTGCGCGACCGCGCCCAGTTGGAGGCCCTCGCCGCCTGTCGCGATGCCGGCACGCAGCTGCTGGCCGAAGCGCCTATGGCCATCGTCGTGATGGCCGATCCCGCCGTCACCGACATCTGGGTGGAGGATTGCGCCTCCGCCACTTCGTATATCCTCCTGCAGGCTGAAGACCTGGGCCTGGGCGGCTGCTGGGTGCAGGTGCGCCAGCGCGGACTCGAGGGCGGCCCCTCTGCCGAAGACACCGTCAAGCGCGTGCTCTCTCTGCCCGACAACCTCAAGGTGCTCTCTATGGTCGCCGTCGGCCATAAGGCCATCGAGCGCAATCCCCAGAACGAAGACAAGCTGCTTTGGGACCACGTGTTGTAATCCTCGGTCGGGGCAATGTGGCCTCCGCGCTCTCCGAAGGGCTGCGTGAGGCCGGCATTGAACTCCTGCAGATGTGGCACAGGGGTGAGACTCTGTGTCCCGACGCCGATCTCTACATCATCGCCGTGAAGGACGATGCCGTCGCCGCTGTGGCGCGCCTTTGTCCGGAGTCGGCGCTGGTGGTGCATACGGCAGGCAGCGTGGCGATGGACGCACTCCCGCAGCAGCGTCGCGGCGTGCTTTATCCCATGCAGAGCTTCACCAAAGGGCGCCGTATCGACTGGAGCCGCGTGCCCTTCTTCATCGAGGCTTCTTCCGAGGAGGATACGACGCTCCTGGAGTCCTTTGCCCGAAGGCTGTCCTCCTCGGTGTGGCGCCTGTCCAGCGAGCAGCGCAAGACGCTCCATCTGGCCGCCGTTTGGGTGTCCAACTTTCCCAACCATCTCTGGACTGTCGCTTCCGACCTGCTTTCGCGCGAAAATCTTCCTTTCTCCGTCATGCTGCCCCTCATCGAAGAGACGGCCGCCAAGGTGCACGAACTCTCGCCGCGTGAAGCGCAGACGGGTCCGGCGCGTCGCGGAGACACCAAGGTGATGCAGGCCCATGAGGCCATGTTGCCAGAGGATTTACGCCTCATTTACCATCTTCTTTCAGCTTCCATACAACGTCATGATCAACTACGATCTCACTAAGATACGTCTCATCTGCTTCGATGTGGACGGCGTGCTCTCTTCGAGCACCATCCCTCTGGGCGAGGACGGCATTCCCCGCCGCACGGTCAACATCAAGGACGGCTACGCCATCCGTCTCTCCGGCCTCATGGGAATTCCTGTGGCCATCATCTCGGGCGCCAACGACAAGCGTCTGCTCACGCGCTTCGGTCTCCTGGGTGTGGAGGATGTGCGCATCGGCTGTTCGGTGAAGATACAGGTCTATGAGGAGTTGCTCGCGAAATATGGCCTTCGCGACGAAGAGGTGCTTTATATGGGCGACGACATTCCCGACTGGGAGGTGATGCGTCGTTGTGGCTGTCCCTGCTGTCCGCACGATGCTGCGCCGGAGATACGCGAGATATCCTGTTATGTCTCTCACGCCGCCGGCGGCATGGGTTGCGGGCGCGACGTCATCGAGCAGGTCCTCAAGGCCAAAGGCCTCTGGATGTCCGACAAAAAAGCCTTCGGCTGGTGAAACAGCACACAGAAATCACAGAATTTTTTGAACACGAATCACACGGATTTACACGAATACCTAGTCGGGTGTATTTCAAAAAAAACAAAGAAAACCCTTTTTCCATGTTGTCGACTACGTCTTTGATGTTGTGCCCACATGATTTTCCTGGAAAACAAGCTTTCCGATAAAATCCTGCAGCCACACCATCAGTCTCTATGAGACACAACATGTAAAAAGAAAAACCTAAAAAACAGTTTGCTGCTATTCGGTTAACGGTTAGTGGTTCATGTAACTTCGTTCTATAGACATTTATAATTGAAGACCCCAACGTGACGACTGGGGTCTTTAGAGCAGCCAGTGAATGTGGCGTAACCCCCTTCGGTTCCCCCGTTATCGGGGGACGGAAACCCCACAAAGGGCGAAGAAGGCCTTCAGAGGAAAGACTGAATGTCTTCCCGTGCCTGATGAGGGGAGCCATATCTCCTATGGCGACGGAGGGCAAGGCGAGTCCCCACTCGCGACGGAGGACAAATAACACAGGATAGGGGCTTGCTTCTCAGGGGTCACTCCTTCAGGAAAAGTCAACCTGCTCAGTAAATACCTATCTTAGTATAAGACAAAGTTACGATTCCATGTTCATTATCATAAAATTGTCCTATTCTTGCATAATATAATGAACCCCTGTTTCCAAATAATTGTATACCTTTGCACCGGAATTTGAAATATTGAAGAAAATGAAATGGTTTTTGACTATGGTGCTGGCTTGTAGCGTTTGCGGCAGTCAGGCACAGACATTAAAGGATGGCGAGATGCCTCAGATGCCGGCGTTTCCCGAGATTCCCGCACCACAACCTGTTGGGGCGGTGAAAATGGTCAATAGCGACAGCTTTGCTGATGTACAGCTCGACATCCCCATTACCGACGGCCCTTACAAAGCCAGCTGGGCATCAATAGAACACAACTATCCCGGCACTCCCCAATGGCTGCGCGATGCCAAGTTCGGCATCTGGGTACATTTCGGTCCGCAGGCCGCTGGAGAGAGTGGCGACTGGTATGCGCGTCATTTATATAAGGAGGAACACAAGGCCTATAAGAACCACCTGAAGCGTTACGGTCATCCGTCAGAGGCAGGTTACAAAGAGGTGCTGCGCGACTGGAATCCCACGAAGCTCGATCCTGAGTATCTGACTAAACTCTACCAGAAGGCCGGCGCACGGTTTCTGATGATTCAGGGTGTCCATCACGACAATTATGACCTGTGGAATTCACAGTACCATCCATGGAACTCGGTGAACATCGGTCCGAAGCGCGACATCCTACGTGAGTGGGTCGATGCCTGTCGTAAATACAACATGCGCTATGGAGTCACCTTCCACCACGAATATACATGGTGGTGGTGGCAGACGGCCTTCGGGTCTGACAAATCCGGCGAGAAGGCAGGTGTGCCATACGACGGCCACCTCACCTTGGCAGATGGCAAAGGCAAGTGGTGGGAAGGATATGACCCGCGTCTGCTTTATGGCATCGACTTGCGCGAATACGAGACGGTTGAAGAAAAGGCACATTCCCCTTGGTCCCCCCCCCAAGGCTGGAATCTTCGGCCGTCATTTGGATTACTGCAAGTGGTACGCCACGCAGTGGGCCCTCCGTATGATGGATGTGACAGCTCATTACGACCCCGACTTCATCTATACCGACGGCACCGTACAGGGGCCGTTTACAGGTGATGGTACAGGCACAGGCTACAAATGTAACGCTATGCCTACGGTGATGGCCGACTACTACAACCGCGTGCTGAAGAAGCGCGGCAAGGTGGACGTCTTCAGCATCATCAAGTTCCGCAAGCCCACGAATGGTGCTGTGAACACAGCCGAGTTTGACTTCCCCGACACCATCAACGCCTCGCAGCCCTGGATTCGTGAGGCCCCTGTAGGCGACTGGTTCTATGCCCCAGGGTTCACATACGATTCCGGTTCCATGATACGCTTCATCATCGAAGCCATCTGTCGCGACGGCAATGCAGCCCTCAATATCCCCATGCTACCAGACGGCAGCATCGAGGACGCCTGCGTCACCATGCTCGAAGAGGTAGGCCGTTGGATGACAATCAATGGCGAAGCCGTATATGGCAGCAAGGCATGGCGCACCCTCGGCGAAGGCGAGATGGAGAATGGCAAGCTGAAGAAACTGCCCGGCGGTGGTCTCGGCAAGAGACATGCCGAATTTAAGTTCACGCCACAGGACATACGATTCACCGTTGGCAAGGACGGCAACCTCTATGCCTTCACCATGGCTGTACCAGAGGCTGGCAGTCAGGTGATCATCCATAACCTAAAGAAAGGCCAGGAGAAGGTGAAGCGCGTATCACTGTTAGGCAGCGACAGCAAACTAAAATGGCGCCAGAACTCAGAAGGCCTCGTTATCAACTGCCCCGAAAAACTGGATTTAGCCACCTCGATAGTATTTAAAATTGCAATAAAATGACCTATGCAAACGAAGAGCCGCCAGGATTGCTCCCGGCGGCCCATTCTTAATTTTTCATTTTTAATTTTACATTTGAAATCCTTTACCGGATTTCAATCTCCTCCTTGAGGTCGATTTCGGCGCCGTCGGCGTCGTAGAATTCATACTGCAGCATCGCGAGCTTCTGCGAGGGAATCACCTTCACGCCCAGGCCGTACTTCATCTGCCACTTGCGGTAGATGCTCCACAGACCCTGCTTGATGTAGGCGTCCACATAAGGGTGTACGTGCAGCGTGAAGCGCTTGATGCCGAACTTGTTCACCAGCAGCCCGATCTTGCCGTCGAGCACCTTGGTGAAGAGCAGACTCGACTTGATGGTGCCGTGACCGTGACAGGTGGGGCAGGTCTCCTCCACGTTGACTTCCTGCACGGGACGTATGCGCTGACGCGTGATCTGCATCAGTCCGAACTTCGTCAGCGGCAGGATGTTGTGCTTGGCGCGGTCGCCTTTCATGTCCTCGCACATGCGCTGGTAGAGGGCTTCGCGGTCTTCCGACTTCTTCATGTCGATGAAGTCCACGATGATGATGCCGCCCATGTCGCGCAGACGCAGCTGGCGGGCCAGCTCGTCGGCGGCGCCCAGGTTCACGTCGAGGGCGTTGGCTTCCTGGTCGTTCTCTTTGTTCTGCGCACGGTTGCCGCTGTTCACGTCCACCACGTGGAGGGCCTCCGTGTGTTCGATGATGAGATAGGCGCCGTGTTTGTAGCTCACGGTGCGTCCGAACGAGGATTTTATCTGACGTGTGATGTCGAAGTTGTCGAAGATGGGCAACTTGCCCTTGTAGAGCTTCACGCACTCGGCGCGCTCGGGGGCGATGAGCGTCACGTAGTCGCGTATCTCTTCGTAGGTGCGCTCTTCGTTCACCCAGATGTTCTCGAAGGAGGGGTTGAAGAGGTCTCTCAGCAGGCCTACGGCGCGTCCGCTCTCCTCATAGACGAGGGTGGGGAAGTCCTTGGCCTTCTGTGCCTTCTTCAGGGTGTCTTCCCAGCGCTTGACGAGGATCTTCATCTCCTGATCCAGCTCGGAGGCTTTCTTGCCTTCGGCCACTGTGCGCACGATGACGCCGCAGTTCTCGGGCTTGATGCTGGAGACGATGGATTTCAGCCTGTTGCGCTCGGCCGACGATTTGATTTTCGTTGAGACGTTGACCTTATCCTCGAAGGGAATCAACACGAGGAATCGGCCCGGAAACGTGATCTCGCAGGTCAGTCGGGGTCCTTTGGTGGAGATGGGCTCTTTGACGATTTGCACCAGCATTTCCTGTCCCTGCGTCAGCGATGTCTGCACGCTGCCGTCTTTGGGCAGATCGGGCAGATTCTGCGCTTTGGCGTGGGGGAACAGGTTTTTGCGGTCGGAGAAGACCTGCTTCAGATATTTGGCGTAGGAAGCGAAGTGGGGGCCCAGATCGAGGTAGTGGATAAAGGCGTCCTTCTCGTAGCCCACATTGACAAAGGCCGCATTCAGCCCGGGCATGAGCTTGCGTACCTTTGCTAAGTAGATATTACCTACGGAAAATGATTCTGAGAGTCCTTCTTCTTGGTACTCTGCGAGTTTCTTGTCCTCTGTCAGGGCAATGCTGATCTTCTTCGGGCCAACGTCGATGTAGAGTTCGCTGGTCATGTCAGAGGGAGATCTTATTTGCTCTTGTGACGATTCTTGCGGAGTCTCTTCTTACGCTTGTGAGTGGACATCTTGTGTCTCTTGTGCTTCTTACCGTTGGGCATAGTTTTTATGTGTTTAGTTTAACAACTTTATACTTATTCGCGAAAATGCGAGCGCAAAGGTACGAAAAATAGTTGAAAGTTGAAAGTTGAAAGTTGAATATTTATTGCTTATTTTTGCATTTTGTCGAAATGACGGGCAGAAAGCGCTAAAATGGCACACAGAAATCACGGCATTTTTTTGAACACGAATCACACGAATCTCACGAATGCCTTGGTTGCAGATATTCAAAGAAAAACCGAGAAAACCCTCTTGTCTGTATGTCGGGCTTTTAGCCCTTTGCGATGCGAGCCACATATTTTTCCTTGTATGCGAGCATCCAGATAAAAATCTATGCCTCACATCTCAGCCTCTTTACAGAGTCTCACATACAGTCAAGAGAAAAACATTAAAAACCGTTTGCTGCGTACCGGTTAGAGGTTAGAGGTTAGTGGTTAAAGGTTATCGTGTATCGGTTATAGACCATTTTTAATTTTTCATTTGGATGCATGTGCCCTGAAAGGGCGAAATAATTTAGGATAGGGGCTTGCCCCTATCGATGGGACCCCATACCCCCCACAATTATGAGCCCCTAACAGGGGCGAATAAATGGGAGGAATCAAATTTACCCCAGGGGCCTTTCCCTCCGTCGCGAGTGGGGACTCGCCTTGCCCTCCGTCGCCATAGGAGATATGGCTCCCCTCATCAGGCACGGAAAGACATTTTGTCTTTCCTCTGAAGGCCTTCTTCGTCCTTTGTGGGGTTTCTGTCCCCCGATAACGGGGGAACCGAAGGGGGTTAAGCCACATTCAGTGGCTACTCTAAAGACCCCAGTCGCCCTGCGCTAGGTTATTTAGCCCTTTCAGGGCTGCCAACTGCAAACGGTTATCGTTATTCGGTTATCGGTTATCGTGTATCGCTCAATGGTCAATGGTCAATTCTGTGTGAACTTTAAAAATAAATTATCAATTGTCAATTGGAAGTTCGTTTTTGATGTGAAAATTGGGCGATAAAGATTATTTTTCAATTCTCAATTATCAATTGTCAATTATATTTCGTATCTTTGCAACGGATTTCTAATCTCTAAAACATATAATATGGAAAAAAGTGCATTGCAGAAGGCGCGTGCCGCCTATCAGCCCAAGCTGCCCAAGGCCCTGCAGGGACCGGTGAAGGCCGTTGAAGGTAAACCCACCCAGAGCGTGGGCAACCAGGAGGAAATCAAGAAACTCTTCCCCAACACCTACGGCATGCCCGTAGTCGAGTTCCAGCCCGCAGAGAGCGAGAACACTCAGCCCATCAACGTGGGCATCATCCTCAGCGGCGGACAGGCTCCCGGCGGACACAACGTCGTGTGCGGCCTCTATGACGGCGTCAAGAGCCTCAACAAGAGCAGCAAGCTCTACGGCTTCCTGATGGGTCCCGGCGGTCTGGTGGACCACAAATACCTGGAGTTCACGGACGAATACATCGACGAGTACCGCAACACCGGCGGCTTCGACATCATCGGCTCGGGCCGTACGAAGCTGGAGAAGGTGGAGCAGTTTGAGAGCGGCCTGCAGATTATCCGCAAGCTGGGCATCAACGCCATCGTCATCATCGGCGGCGACGACTCCAACACCAACGCCTGCGTGCTGGCCGAATACTATGCCGCACAGAAATACGGCGTGCAGGTGATCGGCTGCCCCAAGACCATCGACGGCGACCTGAAGAACGAGCAGATCGAGACCAGCTTCGGCTTCGACACCGCCTGCAAGACCTACTCGGAGCTCATCGGCAACATCCAGCGCGACTGCAACAGCGCACGTAAATACTGGCACTTCATCAAGGTGATGGGTCGCTCGGCCTCTCACATCGCTCTGGAGTGCGCCCTGCAGTGTCAGCCCAACATCTGCCTCATCAGCGAGGAGGTGGAGGCCAAGCAGATGTCGCTGGACGACGTGGTGGAATACATCGCCAAGGCCGTAGCACAGCGTGCCGCCGACGGTAACAACTTCGGCACCGTAGTCATCCCCGAGGGTCTCATTGAGTTCATCCCCGCCATCAAGAAGCTCATCGCACAGCTCAACGAGGTGCTCACCGATCCCGCAACGGGCGAGCCCCGTGCCTTCGGCAGCGCCGAGGAGCAGATCGACTTCGTGATGAACAGCATCACCGCCGAGAACAAGGCCGTGCTGGAATCTCTGCCCGCCGACGTGAAGCGTCAGCTCTGCCTCGACCGCGATCCTCACGGCAACGTGCAGGTGAGCCTCATCGAGACCGAGAAGCTGCTCTCCGCTATGGTGGAGAAGAAGCTCGAGGAGTGGAAGAAGGAAGGCAAGTATGTCGGCAAGTTCGGCTCGCAGCACCACTTCTTCGGCTACGAAGGCCGCTGCGCCGCTCCCTCCAACTACGACGCCGACTACTGCTACAGCCTGGGCTACAACGCCAGCCGTCTGATCAGCAACGGCAAGACCGGCTACATGAGCGTGATCCGCAACACCACCGCTCCCGCAGCAGAATGGATCGCCGGCGGTGTGCCCATCACCATGATGATGAACATCGAGCGCCGCAACGGTGCCAACAAGCCCGTGATCCGCAAGGCTCTCGTCGAGCTGGACGGCGCCCCCTTCAAGTACTTCGCCGCACACCGTGAGCAGTGGGCCCGCGAGACCGCTTATGTCTATCCCGGTCCCATCCAGTACTGGGGTCCCACGGAGGTCTGCGACCAGTGCACCAAGACGCTCGCTCTTGAGCAGAAAAAGTAAAAAAGGTGCTGAGGCAACTTGACTAAGACAAGTAACACAAAAACAACGAGAAGGCCCCGGCAGAAGAAGAAACAGCGCCGGGGCTTTCTTCATTTTCTCCGCACCACACCCATGTGGGCCTTCATCGCGGGCGGTGTGGCTGTGGCCGGACTCTACTGTTTCCTGCTGTTCCACTTCTTCGTGGATCCCTACAGCTTCCAATGGAAGGCCATCTACGGCGAGCCCACGTACCCCGAAGGCTACAAGATCAGAGGCATCGACATCTCGCACTATCAGGAAAACATCAAGTGGGAGAAGCTGCGCAACGCCTCGATGAACAACGACCCCGTGACCTTCATCATCATCAAGGCTACGGAGGGGGAGACGCTGATGGACGACAACTTCAACGAAAACTTCTATCAGGCACGTGTTCACGGATTTACGCGCGGTGCTTATCACTTCATGACCCCCGATGTGCCGGCCCGCAAGCAGGCGGAGTTTTTCCTGCATCAGGTGCATCTGGAGCCGGGCGATCTGCCGCCGGTGCTCGACATCGAAGACAAGGCCAAATGGAAGAATGTGCCCGAGGGCGAGATACAGCGACGGGCGCTGGAGTGGCTGCGCATCGTGGAAGAGCGCTACGGTGTGAAGCCTATCCTCTACAGCAGCGTGAGCTTCAGGCGCGACATCCTCACGGACAAAGCCTTCGAGGACTATCCCTTCTGGATGGCGCACTACTATGTGGAGCAGCCCACCTATCAGGGCTCGTGGGCCTTCTGGCAGCACACGGACTGCGGCAGGGTGGACGGCGTGAGAGGGCTGGTGGACTGCGACGTGTTCAACGGCACGCCGGAGGAATTTCAAAGTCTGTTAATCAAAGAGCTCTGACCATTCGAGGAAGCGGTCGACATTGCCATCGGGAAAGCGCGAGAGCATGGTGACAACCTGCTCGTTGGTCTTCTCGATGGTGAGCTTCGAGGGCGTCTTCGAGAAGAATTTGTCGGCCCAGCAGATCAGCTTTTCCTCCACCGTTTCGGGCGAGAAGTCGCGCAGGGGCAGAGGCAGTTCCTGCAGGCGGATGGACTCGACGGTGAGGCCTGTGCCCGTATGGCGCTCGGCCACGCGGGCGTGACGCTCGAGGCCCTCGCTGCGAAGTATCTCTGCGCCCAGAAGGCCGTGACGGATATAAGGCTCTTTGCCGAAGCACGAAATGCCCGGAGCGTCGCAAAGGAAGACGCCGATGTCGTGGAGCATCGCCGCCTCTTCGACGAAAGCGCGGTCGATCCCGAGCTCGGGATGACGGTCGGCCGCCATGAGGGCCTTGTGGCAGACGAGGCAGGAATGCGTCAGCAGGATGTGGCGCAGGGCGGCATTGTCGCCGCAATACTTATCGATGAGTGAGCAGTACGACATTTTCTACGTGATGGGTGTGGGGGAACATATCAACAGGCTGAATGGCCTCCACGCGATAATGCTCGTCGAGCAGCTGGAGGTCGCGCGCCTGGGTGGCGGGATTGCACGAGACATAGACGATGCGGCGAGGGTCGGCCGAGAGGATGGTCTTGATGACGTCGCCGTGCATGCCGGCACGGGGAGGATCGGTGATGATGACATCGGGGCGTCCGTGCTCGCGAAGGAAGTCCTCCGTGAGGATGTCCTTCATGTCGCCGGCGAAGAAGAGCGTGTTGCCGATGCCGTTGAGGCGGCTGTTGACCTTGGCGTCCTCGATGGCCTCCGGCACGTATTCGATGCCGATGACGCGGCGGCAGGAGCGCGCCACGAAGTTGGCGATGGTGCCCGTGCCGGTGTAGAGGTCGTAGACGAGTTCGTCGCCCGTGAGGCCCGCAAACTCGCGCGCTACCTTATATAGATTGTAGGCCTGGCGCGTGTTGGTCTGGTAGAAGCTCTTGGGGCCCACCTTGAAGCGGAGGTCCTCCATGTGGAGCATGATGTGGTCGAGGCCCTTATAGACATGAATGTCCTGATCGCCGATGGTGTCGTTGCACTTCTGGTTGTCAAGCCACAGAAGACTGGTGATCTGAGGGAAGCGTTCGGCCACAAAAGAGAGCAGGCCTTCAGCCTCCCGGCGGCTGCGCGCGAGCGTCTCTTCGGACGTGTGGTCGAAATGGAAATGGAGGATCACCATCCATTCGCCCGAATTGCTGCAGCGGATGATGACGCCGCGCATGAGGCCCGTCTGGGCTCTGAGGTCGAAGAAGGAAAGGGAGTGGGAGAGGGCGTAGTCGCGAACGGCGTTGCGGATCTCGTTGTGGAGCGGGTCCATCAGGCGGCAGTCCTCGATGGGGAGAATCTTGTCGAAAGCGCCCGTGATGTGGAAGCCGACGGCGGGAGAGAAAGGCACGCCGGCCTGCATCTGCTCCGAAGTGAGCCACTGCTTGTTGGCGCAGCCGAAGTCGAGCTTGTTGCGATAGCCCTCGGTCTCGACGCTGCCCAGAATGGGGCGGCACTCGGGCAACTTGATGTGGGCCAGACGCGTGAGGGCATCCATGACCTGCTTCTGCTTCCAGCGAATCTGCTCGCTGTAGGGGAGCATCTGCCACTTGCAGCCGCCGCACACGCCGAAGTGCGGACAGAGCGGAGCGACACGCTGCGGACTCTCGCGCACGAAGCGCACGACGCGACCTTCCATATAAGAATGCTTCTTGCGCAGCACCTCCACATCGGCCACATCGCCCGGAACGGCGTAGGGCACGAAGAGCACTTTGTCGTTGACGCGCGCCAAAGCCTTGCCTTCGGAGGCCACATCGGTGATTTCAACGGCCTCCAGTATCTGGTTTTCTTTCTTCTTTCTCGACATATAAATCTTCTTTTCGTACAAAATTACGATTTTTTTTGAAAAAAAGAGAGAAACGTTTGGAATTTGAAGAATAAATCTCTATCTTTGCACAAAAGACATACCATATACCAATTAATTTATAACAACAAGTTAAACAATGAGTCAAAAAAGAGTTTACACTTTCGGCAACGGACAAGCCGAGGGTAACGCCCAGATGCGAGAGGCATTGGGCGGCAAGGGTGCGAATTTGGCTGAGATGAACCTCATCGGAGTGCCCGTGCCTCCCGGGTTCACCATCACCACCGACACCTGTAACGAGTATTACAAGGTAGGTCAGGACAAGATTGTCGAGCTGCTGAAGGATGATGTGAACGCCGCTGTGGCTCACATCGAGAAGCTGATGAACTCGAAGTTCGGCGACGTGAAGAATCCTCTGCTCGTGAGCGTACGCTCCGGTGCCCGCGCTTCCATGCCCGGCATGATGGACACCATCCTGAACCTCGGTCTGAACGACGAGGTGGCTGAAGGTATGGTGGCCAAGACTCAGAATCCTCACTTCGTGTACGACTCCTACCGCCGCTTCGTGCAGATGTACGGCGACGTGGTGCTCGGCATGAAGCCCGTCAACAAGGAAGACATCGATCCCTTCGAGGCCATCATCGAAAAGGTGAAGGAGGAGCAGGGCGTCGTGCTCGACAAGGATCTCTCCGTGGAGAGCCTCAAAAAGCTCGTGAAGCTGTTCAAGGAGGCCATCAAGGCTCAGACCGGCAGCGACTTCCCCAACGATCCCATGGAGCAGCTCTGGGGTGCCATCTGCGCCGTGTTCCGCAGCTGGATGAACGAGCGCGCCATCCTCTACCGTAAGATGGAAGGCATTCCCGACGAGTGGGGTACGGCTGTCAGCGTGATGGCTATGGTGTTCGGCAACATGGGCGACACCTCAGCTACCGGCGTATGCTTCAGCCGCGATGCCGGCAACGGCGAGAACCTCTTCAACGGCGAGTATCTGATCAACGCACAGGGTGAAGACGTGGTGGCCGGTATCCGCACACCGCAGCAGATCACCAAGATCGGCTCTCAGCGTTGGGCCGAGCGTGCCGGCATCAGCGAAGCAGAGCGCGTGGCCAAGTATCCCTCTATGGAGGAAGCCATGCCCGAGCTCTACAAGGAGCTGGACGCCCTGCAGGACAAGCTGGAGAAGCACTACCGCGACATGCAGGATATGGAGTTCACCGTGCAGGAAGGCAAGCTGTGGTTCCTGCAGACACGTAACGGCAAGCGTACCGGTACGGCAATGGTGAAGATTGCTATGGATCTCGTGCGCGAAGGCATGATCGACGAGAAGACCGCCATCATGCGCTGCGAGCCCCAGAAGCTCGACGAGCTGCTGCACCCCGTATTCGACAAGGAAGCTCTGAAGAAGGCCAAGGTGATCACTCAGGGTCTGCCCGCTTCGCCCGGTGCAGCCTGCGGTCAGATTGTGTTCCACGCTGACGACGCTCAGGAATGGAACGCCAACGGTCACAAGGTGGTTATGGTCCGCATCGAGACCTCTCCCGAAGACCTCGCCGGTATGGCCAGCGCAGAAGGTATCCTCACCGCACGCGGCGGTATGACCTCTCACGCAGCCGTTGTGGCTCGCGGTATGGGTAAGTGCTGCGTCAGCGGCGCCGGTGCCATCAACGTGAACTACAAGAACAAGACCGTGGAGATCGAAGGCGTCACCTACAAGGAAGGCGACTACATCTCGCTGAACGGTACCACCGGTCAGGTATATGCCGGCGAAATCAAGACCAAGGCTGCCGAGCTCTCCGGCGACTTCAAGGCGCTGATGGACCTCTGCGACAAGTACACCAAGATGGAGATCCGCACCAACGCCGACACGCCTCACGACGCTGAGGTGGCCCGCGCCTTCGGTGCCAAGGGTATCGGTCTGACCCGTACGGAGCACATGTTCTTCGAGGACCAGAAGATCGTGGCCATGCGCGAGATGATTCTGGCCGACAGCGTAGAAGGCCGCGAGAAGGCTCTGGCCAAGTTGCTGCCTTATCAGAAGGCCGACTTCTACGGCATCCTCAAGGCTATGGACGGTCTGCCCGTGAACATCCGTCTGCTCGATCCTCCCTTGCACGAGTTCGTGCCCCACGATCTGGCCGGTCAGCAGACGATGGCCAAGGAGATGGGCGTCACCGTGGAGGAAATCCAGCGCCGTGTGAACTCTCTGGCAGAGAACAACCCCATGCTCGGTCACCGCGGTTGCCGTCTGGGTATCACCTTCCCCGAAATCACCGCCATGCAGACGCGCGCCATCCTCGGTGCTGCCTGCCAGCTGAAGAAGGAAGGCTTCGATCCCCATCCCGAAATCATGGTGCCCCTCATCGGTATCCTCTATGAGTTCAAGCAGCAGAAGGAAATCATCGTGAACACCTCTAAGGAGGTATTCGCTCAGGAGGGTGTGGAAGTGCCCTTCGAAGTCGGCACGATGATCGAGATTCCTCGCGCCGCTCTGACCGCCGACCGCATCGCCACCGAGGCCGAATACTTCAGCTTCGGCACGAACGACCTGACGCAGATGACCTTCGGCTACAGCCGCGATGACATCGCCAGCTTCCTGCCCGCATATCTGGAGAAGAAGATCCTGAAGGTGGATCCCTTCCAGGTGCTCGACCAGAACGGCGTGGGTCAGCTCATCAAGATGGCCGTCGAGAACGGTCGCAAGGTTCGTCCCGGCATGCGCACCGGTATCTGCGGCGAGCACGGCGGTGAGCCCAGCTCCGTGAAGTTCTGCGCCCGCGTCGGCATGAACTACGCCAGCTGCTCTCCCTTCCGTGTGCCCATCGCACGTCTGGCTGCCGCACAGGCCGCTGTGGAGGACGAGAAGTAAATCCTTGACATTCATTCAATCAGGCCCCTCCGGAGGACAACGCTTCGGAGGGGTCTTTAAACCCAAGTATGAGTAAGATTCTTGAAAGCATAATGGATCTGGATTCCACCAACGTGTGGAACGTGGATCAGAACGAAATCCCCAAACTCTGGAACGAGGAGAAGGACAACCCCGTCTTCCCGCAGGCTGAGGACAAGCTGCTCAACACGATGCGCATTGCCTTCGATGTGGTGCACTACAATCCTCAGGACGATCGCGAAGTCAAGAAGTATGAGAACGGCGAATGGGCCATATTCACCCACACCAAAGCCTCGAAGGGCGCTGTGGCCATCCGCAAGAAGACCATTCAGCGACTGACGGAGCTCACCTACGAGAACATCCGTCACATGACGGCCTCGGGTGTGCTTGAGCTGATCGACCGCAATTTCGGCGGCGGATGGGAAGCTGTCCCCCTGCACATCAAGGACATTATTGCATCGGCCTTCGACGTGAGCAACACCCAGTTGCCGACATCGCACCTGCACAAAGAAGGCGGCACGCTGGAGAAGAAAGTGGCTCAGGGCTTCGAAGTGCTCGAAATCGAGAAAGGCACCTGGACGGAAGCCATCTTCTGCAAGAAGAAGGATCCCGCCGTCAAGTTGCGTATGATCAACGATGAAGACTACGATGAAGACGGCAACAAGATCCGGCGTCACACCGGCAACAACAAGCCCAAGCACAGAGGCGACGACGATGACGACATTCTGGACGACATCGAAGAGCTCGATGACGAGGATTTGACCGATGAGGAGCTGGCCATGATGGATCGGGATCGCGACGACGATGACGACGACGAATTCGATCTTGTGGACGGCGATCCCACGAAGGAGGATCTGGACGGCACGTACTACAGTCAGTACACGGAAGAAGCCGACCTGTCGGACGAAGAGGAGTCGCTCGACGGTTTCACTATCGAAGGATAAGATTTTACATTGTACTTAACGGATAAAAGAAATCCCGGACAGCGAATGCCCGGGATTCTTTTTTTTGTGTTCAGACGTCAGTTGCGGCGGAGGAAGATTTCATGGGTGATGCAGGGAGGCAGTTCCTCCTGATAGTGCGACACCATGATGAGCGTCTTCTCCGGATCCTTGCAGTAGTCGTCGATGATGCGCTGCACCATCAGACAACGGCCGATGTCCAGTCCGTGAAGCGGTTCGTCGAGAATGAGCAGATCGGGATTCTTGACGAAGGCGCGCGCCAAAAGACACAGACGCTGCTCGCCGCTGGAGAGTTTGAGGAACGTGCGGTCGGAAATCGCTTCGATGCCGAAACGCTGCATCCACTCCTGACACTGAGCGCGCTCCTCGGGACGGGGACGATGATAGAGACCGACGGAATCCGAGAGGCCGGAAGCCACAATGTCGATGGCGGGAATATCCTTCTGATAAGCGCGATGGAGCTCGGGAGAGACGTAGCCGATGTGCTTCTTGATCTCCCAGATGCTCTCTCCGGTGCCGCGCTTGCGTCCAAAGAGTTCGATGTCACAGGCATAACCCTGAGGGTTGTCGGCGCAGACGAGAGAGAGCAGCGTGCTCTTGCCGGCGCCGTTCTCGCCGCGAAGCGCCCAGCGGTCGCCTTTGTGCACCACCCAGTTCAGGTTCTTCAGAATCGTGCGCTGCCCGTAGCGGATGGTGACATTGTTGAAGCGGAGAATCTCCGGACGTCCGTCATCGGTTATCGTTGAGGAGGGCTTGAAGAGCTCACCGTGAGACTCGCGCCAATGTTTGCGGGGCTCATACTCATCGCGGGGTACGAGCGGCTTCACCTCCAAACCCTCTACGGGAAGCACGTGGGTGACAAACCCGGGAATCATGTCGTCGCGCGAGAGAATGAGGATGCAGAGCAGATGGAACTCGTGCACCATCGTGGTAAACAGATCCGTGAGCAGGGCTCTGGCCTCAGCGTCGAGACCGATGTAAGGATTGTCCATGATGAGCACACGGGGCGCCGTCATCAGAACACGCGTGAGCTGGAACTTGCGCAGCTCGCCGCTGGAGATGCTGATGATGTACTCGTCCAGCAAATGCTCCATATGGAACATCTCGTAGAGCCTCTTCCTCAAACCTGGAACGGCTTCGGGAATCTTCTCCAGGAGCTGGCCCACAGTAGGGGTGTTCTCGTCGATGTCGTGCTGGTTCCAGCGTTGCTGCAAATAGTAGGTGCCGTCGTTTTCGCCGTAGCTGTCGCGAAAGGTGATATACTTGAGATTGTCCGAAACCAGCGTGCGCTCCGACGGAGAGAAGTCGTAGCGGACCTCGTTGAGCAGGAGCGGGTAGTGCTGCGTGAGGATTTCCACCAGACGGGTCTTGCCGGCAGCATTGTCGCCGACGACAGCCAGCTGCATGCCGTCCTCTACTGTGAGATTGACCGGAGCGGCCATACGCCACACCGGATTCCTGACCACACCGTCTTTAATGTCAATAACTACTCCCAATACAGTATCTGCTTGTTGATTTTCCATTTATGGTCCTTCGGGAAGTCGTCGCCCTCCCAAGCCTTTTTGCTGGTCCACTTCTCGGGTGCATCGCTCCAGAAGGGGTCGCTCTCGGGAAGTCCCAGAGGCATAAAGGCCAGAGAGGTCATGTAGAGGCTGCCGTTGTTGGTGTACCAGTCGGCCACATTGGGATGACTGCCCACAAAGCCGATGGTCAGGTAGCCGTCTTCCGTAAAGTTTGAAGCGCCGATGCCGTCGAACATGCGGTGCATCACCGCTGTAAGCGCGGCACGCACCTGTCCGTTGTGCAACTCCTTGGGCAACTGTTTGCGCCAGGCCAGTTGGGCCAGAGGCTGCATCGTGGCCAAACGGTAGGGGATGCTGCGGCCGAAGACGGGGAAGGTGCCTTCGGGAGAGATGAAACGCTCGAGGATGACGCCGAACTTCTGCATGCGCTTGATCGCCTGATTGTAACGATAGTTGGCACCCTCGTTGCGATCCGTCTCGGGCACGTAAGTCCTAACGGTCCAGGAGTCGTTGCCGCGCACCTGACGTATCATCTCCAGACATTCTACGTACATGGGCTGGATGACATAGGAATTGTAGTAGTCGAAAGCGAAGGAGGGGCCGTCGGAATACCATCCGTCGCCCACATACCACTCTTCGATCTTCTCCATCGCACGATGAATCCTGAACCAGTCGGCATCGCCGCCGGCTTTGGCAATGAAGCATTCCTCCATAGCCGAGAAGAGCAGCCAGTTGGTGTAGCAGGGGTCGTAGCGACGCAAGCCCTGAAACTCCTTGATGTAGCGCGCCTGAGTGAGAGAGTCAAGACGCAGCCAGATGCCGTCCCACCCCCTGTAGAGCGATTCGGCCACATAAGCACCGTCGACCAGCGTTTGACCGCCGCTCTGCCAGCCGAGATAGTCGGGGCTCTCGGGATCAACGGCATTGGCATAGGCCTTGAGCGCCCACTCGCGCAACTGTGCCCTCATCTTGCCCTCTGCACTGTCGTCGTCGGGCAGATTAAGCCAGGGTGCAATGCCGGCCATCAGGCGTCCGAAGCACTCCATGTAGGCCACCTTCTTGTCTCTGTTGTCCCAAGTGGGAGAGAGCTCCAGCTTCATGTTCTTCTGGAGTTCGCCTTTGGCCATATTCTCCAACACGGGCGCTGCCATACGGTAGGCCAACTCAGTCCAATACTCGCGGTCGGTCTGCACCTTGGCCGTCTTCTTCTTTCCCGCTTCAGCTCCGATACATACACAAAGGAGTGCGAGAACGGCAATCAGTATTCTTTTCATGGTCAGGATTAATATGCGTCGTTATTCGGTCATCTCGCCTTCAATGGTCAGGCGTACCAACTCCGTAGTGCCGTTGCAGCGAACCGTGATGGTCTTGGCAAAATGCCCCTTGGAACGTCCCTGTCCGTTGTACGTCACGGAAATCTGTCCCTGCTCTCCGGGTTTGAGGGGTTCTTTGGGGAATTCCGGAGTGGTGCAGCCGCATGAGGCAAATGCCTGATTGATGATAAGCGGAGCGGTGCCGACATTTTTAAAGTTAAAGGCACACTTCCTCACGGCATCTTTCTCCGAGAACTTGCCGAGGTCAATCTTCAGTGTCTCAAACTGAATCTCCGAATACTTCTCTTCGCCCTGTGCATTGAAAAAACCGAGCGTAAGCGTTAAAAGTAAAATTGCAATTTTTTTCATAGTTTTCCTAATATTTTATCAAGTACCCAATTAACAGATGTTGCCATAATGCTATTATCCTCGCAGTCTTCTTCGCCCCGAAGCGCTTTAACCACTTTCTCAATCAAAGGCAGTTGCACGTGAGGCGGATTGACGATCGTTATTTCTTCTTTTCCGTTTTTGGTGTAGAGCGATATCGGCGTGTAGGTGAACACCGAGAAACTGATTCTGCCCAATTCTCCGGACAAGGCGATTCTGTCTACTTTCGCAGAGTCGTCGGCGACGAAACACCAGCTGCCGCTGCCTACAAGGCCGCTCTGAAATTGGAATGTGGCAGCAACGGTGTCTTCCGTAGCATACAGGCCGCCCATATTCGCCGTAACCCCGTGCGCCCGGACTATCGGCCCGAAGCACATCTGCAGGAGATCGATCTGATGCGGCGCCAGATCGTAGAAATAGCCGCCGCCGGCGATGTCTCTCTGCACGCGCCAGGGGAGATTCGTTCGATTGTAGTCCAAATCTCTCGGCGGACAGGCGAAACGGATCTGACAGGTAAGTATCTTGCCGATGGTGCCGCTTTCGATGATTTCCTTCACCTTTTTAAAATAGGCCAGCTCGCGACGGTAGTAAGCCACATAGCAGGGTACACCCGTCTCCTGACTGACGCGGTTGATGCGCTGACAGTCCACATATGAAGCGGCCAAAGGTTTTTCTACATACACAGGCTTACCGGCCTTCATGGCCATAATGGCATAGGTGGCGTGGGAAGAAGGCGGTGTGGCGATGTAGACGGCATTCACATCGGGGTCGTTGATCAGCATCTGCGCGTCGGCATACCACTTGTCGATATGGTGACGCTCGGCATAATCTTTGGCCTTCTCATGATTGCGCGACATGACGGCCACCACCTGCGAATGATCCACCAGAGAAAAAGCCGGACCGCTCTTCCTCTCGGTCACTTCTCCGCAACCGACAAAGCCCCATCTTATTTCATCCAGTTTATGCATAATCAATCAAAGAAATTCCATGAGATGCCAAAGTTGATGGTCATCGGGTTGATGGGATAGTGAGGCGCCAGGAACATGTTGCCGTGTCCGGCATTCAAATGAGCAACGTCAACGTAAAGACGACAGCGTTTGATGTGCAGATTCACATAGGCGTTGACGACGGGATAGTTGCCAATCTTGACAAGTCCGTTGTCGTAGTCCTGCACGGCAAACTGACCGATGGCCGTAGAGTAGTCGGGCGCATAGTATTTGGTGAAGAATCGCACGTCGCCGCCCAACTGCACCCTCAAGACTTTTGCTATTCTGAAGAGCAAATAGAGATTGCTGTAGCAGTTGAGCTGCGGCAGGGGGAGCGCATCCTCGTCGGTGGTCTTCTGCCATGTGATCTCGTTGTCCCAGTGAAGCGGACCGAATGCAAAGTTCTGGCACAGCTGCAACATAAACACCTGCACGCTGCCGTCCATCTGCTTCACACACACGTCGTGCTTGTAGTCGCCAGGAATAATGCTGCCTTGCTGCTTGCCCGGATAGAGCGTATTCTGCATGGCATAGTAGGCATAGTTGGTGAGATTGGTCCATCCGAAGCGCACTTTGGTCCTCGTGCGCTTGAACTCCAATTCGGCCATCAGTTGCGTGCGGAACACCCTGTCGAGGTCGTTGTCCCACCAGGCAAACTGCGTGTGAGTCTCCTGCATCCACAGGCTGGGCAAACGGTTTTCTATAAGCGCGGTAGCCACGAAGTTCAATGTGTCTTTGTGGCTGACGGGAATGTTCAAATCCAGGTCGGCGTTAATCTTGAAGTCGCCCACGCCGTATCCGGCTACCCAAACTTCACCCGTAGCGCCGTAGTGGAAGATGTCACCCATACGCTTGCTGATCTGGCCGCCCACAGAGAGACGGTTGCGCGTTTTTCCCGTATAGGAGGTATCCTCCGGAGCCACTTCGTACTTCTGTTTTTGCAGGAGCAATTCGTGTGTGGCGAAGGCCGTGAGACCGAAAGGCGCCCATTTGTTGAAGCCCTCTCTCATGCTCACGCCCAAGGTATTCCTGAAGGAGCGCATCAGCATACGGTCGTCGTGATTTGCAGGATTGCCGTAGTAGTTGTTCGTGTAGTATTTGTAGGTCGCCGCCGAGTTGGAATAGTAGTCGTGCGTCATGTTGCGCACATCGAAGGTGTGGATGAAACTCATCACGGGGATGAATTCCTGCTTGTATTCGATGCCCTTCTCCCAAGCCAGTCTCAAACTGTCGAGTGCCAGGGAGAGTTTGAGCGAATCGGCCATGACAACCTGTCGCACGGAATCCTCCAGCTGCACCAGCAGAAGCGAGTCTTCCGGCATTTTGGGTTTGACGGAATCCGGCATCTCTATTCTCCGGTAGAACCCTGTGTTGTAACGGTGGGAGAGATAGTAGCGCTGGTCGTAGTCGGAATAGTAGTGTGAATTGAGGTTGACGGGAATGTCGTCGCTGTCATACGATTGGGGGAACGACTGGGGGTTTGTGATGTATTCGTCGTTTTCGATACCGCCGTTCACAGCATGCTTGATGCGATCGGCCTGGATGTAGGCGTGCATGTTGTATTTGTCGCCGCGATAGTAGCCGAAGACGCTGCCGCCGAAGGAACTGTTTTGCGACTGCACGTAGTAGCCTCTGCCGTAGTCGTAGTCAATCTTGAAGCCTATGCCGGCAATCTTGTTGATGTTGGAGGCGAAATAGGCGCGGATGCGGTCTTCGCCCGTCTGCTTGTTGCCGCAGGAGTGATAGGCCAGATTGGTCATCGGCGACTTGGTGTTGGTGAAACGGAAATCGGCCAAAGTGCCCAGGAAAAAGTCGTAGGGCGCCAAGGGATCGAAGTCCAGTTCCTCATTACGGTCGAAGAAGATGCGGTTGAGACGCGGGCTGCCCGTGTTGCCGAGGAAGCTGTAGTCGCCCGTCATGCCGTCGGTGAACCTCCAGTTTTGGAAATTGTTCACCACCGTGTCTTTGTTCTCTGCAGGAACCACTTCGCCAAGACGCTCGTCGATGGTCCACATGAACTGGCCCCAGGGCACTTTTCTGTTGGGCATATGGCCGGTGCTGTCGCGCCCCCACATGGTGCCGCCGTTCTCTGTTTGAAGTGCATTGGCCAACTTCTCCTGCCTCATCTGCTCGCTCATCTGTGCGAAGAGTGTCGCCGGTAGCAGAGTAAGCAGGAGAGTCAGGCGCAGCATATTATGGTTCTTAAGTGAACTCACCGTTTATTCCTCAGTGATGTATTTTCTCTTCTTAACAGGCTGGGGCTTCGGCTGCTCATTAGCCTCTTTCTCTTCGGCCTCCTGCTCGAAGAAATCCATCATCTTGTTGAATATCTGCTCCGCACGGTCGCAGGTCTTGCGACGGAACTTGCCGCTGCCGACATGCAGCTTCGTCTTGGTCTTGTTGAGTCCGTTCTCGTCGTCAATCCACTCTTCGGCCACATAGGTGATGCCTTCTTCGCCCGTAGGCCTGTTCTCGTCGTCGATCTTCTCGTCGTAGAGATAGCTGATCTGGTTAATCTTCATCGACACGGTGTTGCCCTTGACGGATGCGGTGACAGTGTAGCGGAAACGGGCGGCGTCGAGATAGGCAAATTTCTTCTTGAACACCATCCATTCTTCCACTCTGGCCACCATCAGACCGTCTTCTTTGCCGTCGCTCACAAGACGCGTGCGTGGACCTTCAATGCCGCCGCCCACGAGCGTCGTCTTGATGTAGCCCAAAACCAAAGGCTTGAGCTGTTCCTCGGTCATACCTTTGATTGTAAAGGTCTTGGAGAAAGTAATGAGGCCGTTCTCGGTCTTCACGGCACCAACCAGATACTTACTGTCGTCTTTCTTTTCCTTGGCGCAAACGCCCATTGTGAGGCATACGGCCAACAGCATCAAAGCAATCTTTTTCATATTATTGTTTTTGTTTGTTCCTATATAATTATTCATACCTGAGTGCTTCTATGGGGTCCATGAGCGCTGCCTTTCTGGCAGGCACATAGCCGAAGATGAGACCGATGCAGGCGCAGACGCCGAACGACAGCAGCACGCTCCACAGAGGCACGCTGGCGGGCAACATCATCAACTGTGCCGCCCAGCTGCCCAAATAGCCCACGCCGATGCCGATCAGACCGCCCGAAAGCGAGATGATGATGCTCTCGAAGAGGAACTGGCGCGAAATGTCTCTGCCTCGTGCGCCGACACTCATGCGCAGGCCGATTTCCTTCGTGCGCTCCGTCACACTCACAAGCATAATGTTCATGATGCCGATGCCGGCCACCAAGAGAGAGAACGCCGCTGCCACCACGAGGATGAGTGTCACGGTGTCCATCGTCGACGACATCGTCTCCATGATTTCCTGCTGCGATCGGATGGTGAAGTCATCGTCCATCCCCTCCTTTATTTTATGGTTGGCCCGCAAGAGGGCGGTGAGTTCTTCGATGGCCTTCTCGCTGACTTCTTCAGAGAGCGCACTCACGCTGATGCTGGAGAAATAAGTCTGAGCGGCGATACGCTTCATCACGGTGGTGTAGGGGGCGATGATCAGATTGTCCTGGTCCATACCCCAGTTGTTGTAGCCCTTGCTCTTGAGCACGCCGACAACCCTGAAAGGAATGTTCTTGAAGCGGATGGATCGGCCGATGGGATTCTGTCCGCCGGGAAAGAGTTCGTCGGCCACCGTCTTGCCGATGACACAGACTTTGGCGTTCTTACGGACGTCTTCATCCGTGAAACAATCGCCTTCCTGCACGGTCCAGAGCTTGATGGTCATATACTCGGGCGCTTCGCCGTAGATGGTCGTCGTCGTGTTGTTATTGCCGTTGACCACCTGTCCGGCCTGAGTCACTTCGGGCGAGACATGCTGCACGTATTTCAGGCCGGAGAGCATACTCTCGTAATCCGACATCTTGAGCGTCTGCATCGCGCTGGGATCCTGGCGCACGCCGCCTCTCATGTCGGCTCCGGGGCGTACGGTGATGACGTTGGAGCCCATCTTGGAGATTTCCTTGCGGATGCTCTCCTTCGACCCCTGACCGATGGACATCATGATGATGACGGCAGCCACACCGATGATGATGCCGAGCGTCGAGAGCAGCGTTCTGCTCTTGTTACTCAGAATGGCCCTGATGGCCACGCGTATCAAATTGGTAAAGCTCATAGTCTCTTTCCTTTCTCAGTGTTCAGTCATCCTGAGGCTTGGGTAATGCGGCCAGAGCCTCTTCGGCGCTCAGGATGTTGTTGTTCTCAACGTCTTCACGTATCTTGCCGTCACGCAGCATGATGTTGCGTGAGGAGTATTGCGCAATCTCGGGGTTGTGGGTTACGAAGATGATGGTGCGGCCCTCGCGATGGAGTTTCTGGAAGAGTACCAGCATCTCGAAACTCGTGCGGGTGTCCAGATTACCCGTTGCCTCGTCGGCCAGAATCACGGCGGGATTGTTGACCAGCGCACGTGCAATGGCCACACGCTGCATCTGACCGCCGGACATCTGGTTGGACTTGTGCTCCAGACGGTCGCCCAAACCGACGGCGTTGAGGGCTTTCACGGCGGCCTCGCGACGCTGTTTGGCGCTGTAGGTGGTGTTGTACATCAGGGGCAGCTCCACGTTCTCCACCGCAGTGGTCTTGGCCAGCAGGTTATAGTTCTGGAAGACGAAGCCGATCTTGCGGTTTCTCAGCACGGCTCTCTGCGAGCGCTTCATATTCCTCACGGGAATGCCGTCCAGATAGTATTCGCCGGAAGTGGGCGTGTCCAGACATCCGAGCTGGTTGAGCAGCGTACTCTTGCCGGAGCCCGAAGTGCCCATGATGGTGACAAACTCACCCTCGTAGATCTTGAAACTGACGCCGCGCAGAGCATGCACCGTCTCGCTGCCCACGCGGAAGTCGCGCTTCACGTTATCCAGTTCGATGACAACCTTTCTTTCCATTGCGCTCATCACTTCTTCTTTTCGTCTCTTTTTTTCGGATGGGGCATGAAGGGGTTCTGAGCATTCTCCTCTTCAACCTCTATCTCGGTGGACGTGACGTCAACGATGACCTCCTGGCCCTCATTGAGTCCGCTCTTCACCTCGGTGAGCATGCCGTTGGTGGTGCCGGGCTCGACGATGTAAGCCTTCAGCACCGGGCCTTCTTTCACCCACACCTTGGAGCCCTTCTGCGGCGTGTCTTCTATGCTTTCGCCTTCGTTAAGCATTGCCTCCGAGGGTGTAAATCTGAAGGCCTTGCTGGGAACGGCAACGGCGTCTCTCAATTCGAGGGTGTAGATGGTCACGTTGGCCGTCAGACCGGGCTTCAGTTTCAGGTCGTCGTTGGAGGCCGTGATGACCACTTCGTAGGTCACCACATTGCTCGTTGTCGTAGCCTCCAGGCGCACCTGGCTCACGACGCCTTCAAACGTGTCGTTGGGAAAAGCGTCCACCGTGAAGCTCACTCTCTGCCCCTCGTTCACCTCGCCGATATCGGCCTCGTCCACATTGGCGATGACTCTCATCTGCGTAAGGTCCTGGGCGATGGTGAACAGGGTGGGGGTGTTGAAGCTCGAAGCCACCGTCTGGCCCTGCTCCACCTCCTTGGAGATGACGATGCCGTCGATGGGGCTCGTGATGGTGGCGTAGCCGAGATTCGTCTCGGCCTTCTTCACGCCTTCTCGACGCTGTACCACAGTCTCTTTGGACTGGTTGTAGGCCAAACGGGCCTTGTCGAAATCGTTGGCGCTCACGAGACCCTTTTCGTAGAGGGCCTGATAACGCTCGAAGTTGAGCGTCTGATAGGCGAAATCGCTCTCGGCGCTTTTGAGTTGAGCGCGGGCGTTCTCCACCTCCGAGATCAGATTGGTGCGGTCGAGCTCGGCAATCACCTGTCCGGCTTTCACCTGGCTGTTGTAGTCCACATAGAGATGGCTCACGATGCCGCTCACCTGAGTGCCGACTTCCACTTTTGTCACGGGCTCGATGGTGCCTGTGGCCGTCACGCTGGTGGTGATGTCGCGGCGCGCCACCGTCTCGGTGGAGTAGATGAACTCGGGGCCTTTCTTGCAACTGTCAAATGTGAGAGTTGCAGCGGCCGCAAGCAGTAATACGATTTTCTTCATCTTATTGTATTGTTTTTCGTTTTCGTTGTTGTGTTTTATAAATCAATGTCTTCACCCATGTAGAAGCGGAGCAGAGCGCTGTTGAGAATGGTGTTGTACTTGCTCTCCAGCTTGGTCTGCTCGGCAGAGAGCATGTTGTCGCGGGCTTCGAGCACATCCACCACGTTCTTCAGTCCGTTGTGAAACTGCTCGTCCACCAGACGGTAACTTTCTTCCTGACTCTTGAGCTTGGCCTGTGCACTCACGAAGCGCTGCTGGTTGCTGGTGGCGTTGAGCCAAAACTGCTCGATGGAGCTGGAGAGCGTTTGCCGCTTGTCGGCCAGATCCAGACGGGCGGTCGTCATCTGCTGACGTGCTTTCTCTTTGGCCGTTTTGGTTTTGCGCTGATCCCAAAGGGGCACGCTGATGTTGACGCCGGCGCTTCCGGAGAGATTCGTTCTCAACTGATCGCCCACGCTGTTGTCGTTGGCTGTGTTGTGCGAATCACCCACGTTGGCGCTCACGGAGATGGTGGGGTAGAAACCTCTTTTGGCGATGTTGTAGGCCAGTTCTGCCTGCTCCACACCGAGCTCCGCACCGCGTATCTCGGGCCTCGAGGCCAGAGCTTCGGCATAAACCTCCTGCGCCGAAGGAATGTCTGCCATTGCGGCATCGTCGGCAGGCACGGGGCTCTCCACGTCGAACTCTTCGTTCAGGTCCAGCTGCAGCAGCCTCTTGAGCTGACGGCGGTAGTTGGCCGTCTGCGTCCTGGCGGCTACGATGTTGTATTCGGCGGCAGCCTTCTGGGCTTCCAGCTGCACGACGTCGGCTCTCGACATCTGTCCCTGATTCATCATCTCCTGTCCGCGCTCCCACTGACGGCGGGCCGTTTCGGCCAAACGCTCGTTCACCGCTTCGGCCTCTTTCGAGAAGAGTATCTGCACGTAGAACTGAGTGATCTGCTCCTGAATGGTCTTCTCCGAAGTCTCGGTGGTCTGTTCGGCGATTTTGTTGGTGATGCGCTGGTTGCGCACGTTGAGATAGTTCACGCCGCCGTTCCACACGGTCCAGTTCATGGCGAGATTGTAGTTACTGTTGCCGGTGACTTTGTTGCTGCTGATCGTCACCTGACCGTCTACCGTACGCGTTGTGATGTCGTCCTGAAGCGGGCGATAGGTGACGTTTTGCATCGTGGAGAAGGTGAGTGAAGGCCAGAGCTGGCTCTTGTACTGTGCCAGATTGCTTTCGCCCGTCTCCTGAAGCACACGGTTTTTGTTGATTGTGATGTTGTGCTCCAGAGCGTAGTCGATGCACTCGCGGAGCGTCCACATTTCTGCATTCGCGCCGAGCGCGCCCGCGAGAAATGCTGCCAACGTCATCAGTTTTTTCATATTGTATTTTTTCTTTCTTATCAGCGGTGTTTATGCCTTTGCACAAGCTCTGTTTGCGCAATTCGGGGACAAAGATACGAAAAAATTCGAACTTTGCCCCCTTTGTTTTATATTTTTAACAAAGTTAAGGCGCTTTTTTAGGCACCGGAGACTTTAGAGCAGACTCTGCATGCGGGCAATGTATTTCCCCAGGATGTCAAACTCCAGGTTCACCCGAGTGCCCGCCTTGATGTTGTGAAAATTGGTGTGCATGTAGGTGTAGGGAATGATGCACACCTGGAATGTGTCTTCCGTCGGACGGCAGACGGTGAGCGAGACGCCGTTGACCGTCACGCTGCCTTTGTCCACACAGAAGTAACCTCTTCTGACTAAGTCTTTTGACGTATCGTATTTAAAGGTAAACTGAAAGCTGCCATCCTGCTCCTCGACGTCGGTGCAGAGGGCCGTCTGGTCCACGTGTCCCTGCACGATGTGGCCGTCCAGGCGGCCGTTCATCACCATCGAGCGTTCCACGTTGACTTCGTCGCCCTCTCGGAGCTCGCCCAGATTGGAGCGCTCCAGCGTTTCGCGCATCGCCGTCACCGTGTAGGCCGGACCTTCGGCCGTCTCCAACAAGCGGACCACCGTGAGACAGACGCCGTTGTGCGCCACCGACTGGTCGATGCCGAGCTCTCCGGCAAAGGGGCAGGTGAGAGTCAGATGCACGTTGCCCCCATCGTGTTCAATGGCCACCACGCGCGCTGTGGCCTCCACAATTCCTGAAAACATAGTCGTTTGTTCCTCTTTATATTTATATTTGCCCTGCAAAGATACGAAAAAGATGACATATCCGGCCGCTTTTCCAAAAAAAATAGTGCCTGTATCCGTCTAACTCCAAAATTTTTCATACCTTTGCCGCGATTTTGGATGGTTCCGTAGCTCAGTTGGATAGAGCAACAGCCTTCTAAGCTGTGGGTCTTGGGTTCGAATCCCAACGGAATCACCCTTTTCGTTAAAGGCGTAACCTTAAAATCGATTTATGAGGGATTTCAAAAACTTGAAGATAGCCGTTGCCGGCACCGGATATGTGGGGCTCTCTCTCGCCACACTTCTGGCGCAGCACCGTCGCGTGACGGCGGTGGACGTCGTTCCCGAAAAGGTGGAGAAAATCAATCGCGGCGTTTCGCCCATTCAGGACGATTACCTTGAGCAGTATCTCCCCAAAGTGGTGAATCCCGACGGCGAAAAGGGTCTTCGTGCCACACTCGACGGCCGCGAGGCTTACGCCGACGCCGACTTCGTGGTTATTGCCGCTCCCACCAATTACGACAGCGAGAAAAACTTCTTCGACACTTCTCACGTCGAAGAGGTGATCGACCTCGTCCGTGAGGTGAATCCCGGGGCCGTGATGGTCATCAAGTCCACCATTCCCGTGGGTTATTGCCGCCAGCTTTACAAGCGCTACGGCAAGGGTCTTCGCCTCATTTTCTCGCCCGAATTCCTGCGCGAATCCAAGGCGCTCTACGACAATCTCTATCCCAGCCGCATCATCGTCGGCGTTCCCAAGCTCTTCGAGGTGGACAATCTGGAGGAGTTGAAGGAGGCCGCAAGACTCTTTGCCAGCCTGCTGGTGGAGGGCTCGAAGATTGCCGGCGAACTGAATCCGGGAGGCACGCTGCCGCTCACGCAAGCCACTGAGCGCGTGCTCTTTATGGGATCTACGGAGGCTGAAGCAGTGAAGCTTTTTGCCAACACTTATCTGGCGCTCCGCGTGTCCTACTTCAACGAACTTGACACCTACGCCGAAGTCAAGGGGCTCGACACCGCCGCCATCATTCAGGGCATCGGTCTGGATCCCCGTATCGGCACGCACTACAACAATCCCTCCTTCGGCTACGGCGGCTATTGTCTGCCCAAAGACACGAAGCAGCTTCTGGCCAACTATCAGGATGTGCCGCAGGACATGATGACGGCCATCGTGCAGTCCAACCGCACGCGCAAGGACTACATCGCCGACGCCGTGTTGCGCAAGGCCGGATGGTTTGCCTACAGCGAGAACAACACCTACGGTCACAACGCCGCAAGTGTCGAGCCTCCCACCATCGGCGTCTATCGCCTCACGATGAAGTCCAACTCCGACAACTTCCGCCAGAGCGCCATTCAGGGCATCATGAAGCGCATCAAGGCCAAAGGTGCCAACATCGTCATCTACGAGCCCACTCTGGCCGACGGCACGCTCTTCTTCGGCAGTCGCGTGGTGAACGATCTCAGCGAATTCAAGCGCCTCTCGCGCGCCATCATTGCCAATCGTTTCGACGACTGCCTCAGCGATGTTCAGGACAAGGTTTACACGCGCGACATTTTCCGCCGCGACTGATGTGCGCCGCACGCTCGCCGGTCTCTGTGTGGCCGGAGCTGCAGCGTTGACGTTAACGTGCTGTTCTTCCGTCTCTTTGGACGATTTGGTTGAAGAAGAGACTGAAACATCCGTTCAAAAGAAAAAGACCCAAAAGAGTGCCGCCGAAGATGTGTTGCGCCAGACCAAGACGGGCACTTCCTCCGCGTTGTTCTACGACAAGGATTTACCGGAAGACCTCTCCGTCGGCGGCAGCATCGGTGGCATGAAGGTGCTGCAGATTGTGCACGAACCTGCTGTCAATCAATATGCTGTCATCGCCCTCACGCTGCTCTCCGCAAGCGAGTGGGTCGGAGTGCCTTCGGCCAACGCGCTGGAAAACAGCGGAACGGCGCAACAATTGTCCGACGAATGTGCGGAGGCCGGTGAAGTGGGGTGGCGCATGCCCACCAGAGCCGAGGCGCAGCTGATACGCCAGCTTTGCAGCGACGAACTCATCGCGAGCGAGCGCTATCTCTGCGACGGCGGCGCGTTTACTTTTGCCCGTGACAGCAAGACGGTCTCCAAGGCCGGCACAAAGAAGCGTTACGCCCTGCGTCTGGTGCTTGAAGCCAGATTCGTGATGCCTCAACCCTGAGACGGACAAACCTGTTCCGTGCTCTGAAAAATATTGACATTCTGCTCAAAAGGGTCAGTGCATATTTTGCGTAGAAACAGAAAAAAGTCAACACGCAGATTATCAAAGAAATAGCGAAAATCAGAGGTCCAATAGACCCTTTTTAGCCTCCCCTCAGACTCCCCTCAGAGACCACGCAGAGGCGCTGTTTTCGCATATTTCTCTCGGACGAAGATGGATTTCTGCATAAAGTCAGCGGGGATTATTCGGCGCGGATTGCATAATAATGATGTCGAATTTGTGAAAATATTAGCAGTAGATACTGCTATGTCGAAGTTTTTTCATACCTTTGTACGCAGAATAGAATATTAAACCGATAAAAACAGGAACGACTATGATGAACAGAGATGCAAAAATATACGTGGCCGGTCATCGCGGCATGGTCGGAAGCGCTATTGTGCGTGAACTTCACCGTCAGGGTTACTTCAACATCGTGACCCGTACGCACAAGGAGCTCGATCTGTGCAACCAGCAGGCTGTGAACGACTTCTTCGCCGCCGAGAAGCCCGAATACGTCTTTCTGGCCGCAGCCAAAGTGGGCGGCATTGTGGCCAATCAGAGCGCTTTGGCCGACTTCATGTACGACAACATGATACTGGAGATGAACGTTATCCACGCCGCCTGGAAAAACGGCTGCAAGAAGCTCGAGTTTCTCGGCTCCAGCTGCATCTATCCCCGTATGGCGCCGCAGCCGATGCCCGAGAGCTGTCTGCTGACCTCCGAGCTCGAGAAGACCAACGAGGCCTACGCTTTGGCCAAGATCAGCGGCCTGAAATACTGCGAATTCCTCAACCGTCAGTACGGCACCGACTACATCAGCGTGATGCCGACCAATCTCTACGGTCCCAACGACAACTATCATCCCGAGCACTCTCACGTGTTGCCCGCTTTGATCCGTCGTTTCCACGAAGCCAAAGTCAGCGGCCTTAAGGAAGTCACCTGCTGGGGCGACGGCAGTCCTCTGCGCGAGTTCCTCTATGTGGACGATCTGGCCAATCTCTGCGTCTTCCTGATGAACAACTATTCGGGCAACGAGACCGTCAATGCCGGCACCGGCAAAGAACTCACCATCAAGGCCCTCACGGAAATGGTGGCCAAAGTGGTCGGCTACGAAGGCGAAATCAAGTGGGATACGACCCGTCCCAACGGCACGCCGCGCAAACTGCTCGACGTCTCCAAAGCCACCAATCTCGGCTGGACCTACAAGACGGAGCTTGAAGACGGCATCCGCCTGTCTTACAAGGACTTCCTCGAAAACCCCATGAGAGCTGAACGCTGATGAGTCCGCTGCTGTTTCAGCCCAACACCAAGCATCTCGTTTGGGGCTCGGAGGAGTGGAGCGTTTCCGCCGTTCCGGGCTCCGAGAGCGAGATTGCTACAGGTCCTTGGAGCGGTCGTCTGCTGACGGACTTCATCGACTCCGATCCGGAACATATTCTCGGTCGCGCCGTTGCCGCCAACTACGACAAAAAACTGCCGCTTCTGGTCAAAATTATTGATGCCCGCAAGGATCTCTCCATTCAGGTGCATCCCAACGACGAAATGGCCCAAAGGGTTCACGGCAAGATGGGCAAGAGCGAGATGTGGTATGTGCTCGACGCTGAGCCCGGAGCTTATCTCTATGCCGGATTCAAGCAGAAGATCACGCCGGAGGAATACCGCAGACGTGTGGCCGACGGCACCATCACCGAAGTGCTAGCGCGTCATGAAGTCAGCGCCGGCCATGTGTTCTATCTGCCCGCCGGAAGAGTGCACGCCATCTGCGGCGGCATCCGTCTGGCCGAAGTGCAGCAGTCGAGCGACGTCACTTACCGCATCTTCGACTACAACCGTCCCGGCCTTGACGGCAAGCCCCGCGAGTTGCATACGGAACTGGCGGCGGAGGCCATCGACTATGAAGTTGTAGACGAATACCGCACGCTCTACAACGGGGCCGACAATTCTGCCAACATCGTGGTCGACAGTCCGTATTTCACCACGCGTGTCGTCGAAGCCAATGCGCCCATTCACCGCAATCTCGTCAAATACGACAGCTTCGTCATCACCACCTGTCTGGAAGGCGCCTGCACCGTTCGCACCAGAGACACGCGCGAGGAAGTTCGTCTCGGGAAGGAGCAGAGCTGCTTCCTTCCCGCCGTCATTGCCGACTATGATGTGTTGCCCGAAGAGGGCGGAGTGAAGCTGCTCGACAGCTTCATCGACAACATGGACCGCTCGCTCTCGAGCAAGATGACGCGTTTCCTGCATATCACGAAGAAGTAACAGTCTCAAATGAGAGCCTGTCTGCAATAAAAATAAAGGACGCCTGATTGGCGCCCTTTACTTTTTTTATTTGATGCGTTTGCCCGAGGAGGAATATTTGCGTCCGTTCTTGACGATGACGAGTCGGTCATTCTCCCAATATTTGCCATCAGGCGTTGCGCTCTTGCCGTCATTCTTCGGGAGAACGCGAATGCCTGTGAGATCTTCCTGCAGATAGAGACGGAAGTTGTCCACCTTGAACCAAGTCTCGTTGGGAGCATCGGATGTGGCGACGCCGATGCTGACGGCGGCCGTAACGGGAACGGTGAAGTCGAGACGCACCGTCTGCAGAGGCACATTGTCACCCGTGCCGGGAGCGCATTGATCCTTGAAGTAAGCAGTGTTGCTGCCGGCAAAGATTCTTTGATTGCCCAGACGCACGGTGTTGGTGCGGTTGGAGGCCAGCATGTCGGCTGTCAGCACGTAACGTCCTGCCGGAAGCGTGACGCTCTGCGAAAGCTCGACGGCAACGGACGAACCGTTCCACACGCCGAAGAGTCTGTTGCCGTCGGTGGGATTGTCGTCATTGCCGTTACGGTTGTTGATGCCGTACCAGGCGAGATTGGTGTTGGACAATGACCAGTCGGTGGGAACAACCTTTGTGCCGACATTGGCTTCGAAGGAGGGGTTCTTGAGATAGGTGGCGGTGACGTCTTCACCGAGCTCTTCGGGCTCTTTGATGTCGTAGCGATCCTTAAAGGCCTCGTCGCTGAGATAAGCCACATAGGTAACGGTGGCGCGCTTGGAAGACTGGTCGGACGTTGTCAAACCAATGCAGTCGATCCAGTTCTTGCCGTTGGACGAGATGGCTATTTTGGGTTCGTCAACAGGAAAGTTGCCGTTGAGCTGCGGCTGTTTGGAAAGATCCCAGGCGAAGACCTGATAGCTCTGTCCGCCGCGCTCGATGTTGAGCGTCATGTTTGGGGGAACCTGACCACCGTTATTGAAGCCGTTCATCCACCAGGCATAGGTGTCGTCGGCTTTTTCTGTGGAGAAGCCCTGTCCCTCAACAACGTACCAGTATTCCGAGCCGAGCACATAATACTTGTCGGTGGCATCCAGCTTCATACCGTAAGACACATTGCGCTGTCCGGTGGTCTTACCCTGCAGGGTGAAGGTGTTGGCAGTTTCGTCGTAGCTGACGGACGAGCACTGGTCGGGGTTGTATCGGAAATCCGTACACTTGAAGTCGTAGTGCTCGTAATCAGCGAAAGGGTCGGGCGCCTCCTTGGTCAGCCTGAGATAATAAAGTCCGGGACACAGTGTGCCGAAATCGGCCTGAATGCGGAAGGTGATCGTCTGTTTGGGCTGTCCTTGTTCGTCCTTGAGGAGCGCTTCGTCCAGAATCCATTCCTTGTTGTAAAAGCCGTTTTCATTGGCCGTAGCGACGGAAGAGGGCACGCTGTAGTTCTGAATCAGCACGCCGTCCACGTAGATGGCGGCCTTGCGACCCTTATCCGCTACGTTGAAGCGGCACATGAGGCCGACATCCTTCGTGACGCCTTCGCTGTTGGTGAGGATGTACTGAATCCAGCCTCCGGCCTGAGCGTCGCGATAGACTTCGTCTTTGTAGGTGCCGACGGTGGAGCCTGCGCTGTATTCCGTCACACCGGCTTCGGACTGCTGTTCGCCCGTGCGGATGAAGTCCACGGTGCGGGCATCCAGCGCTGCAGCCTCGCGCTCGTCTTGTGCCCAGGACGAGTTGTCGTAGTCCTCCTGCGTGGCCTGATACCAATAATTCATCACGCGCGTGTGATGGAGGCTGTAGTAGGGCTCGAGCGTCAGCGTCGTCCAGGCATCGCTGCCTTCTCGGCTGCAATCGATGGTGAACTTGAGGGGCTGTCCCTCAATCGGCGTGATGCGCGAGAGTACGTCCGCACGGTTGCCGATGAGCAGAGGCGCCGTGGAGAGCGTTTTCTTCGTGGTGTAAGTGTCTTCGGCGTGCCCCATGCGTTCACCCTCGGCGTATTCGTGCGTCAGCGCCTCGTAAGCGGGGCTGGAGGGATCCGAAGAAGTGGTGCGTGCGCCCAGAAGGATGGGGCCGTACTTGAAGCAGATGTAGTCCTTGAGGTTGGGGCATTGCTCCCAGCGCAGCGTCATGGGCAGAGCGACATTCACCACATCGCCCGCACTCCAAGAGCGCGTGATCTTCACATAGCCGTCTGTGGCAGCCGTGTAGGACGAACCGTCGACACTCACGCTGAAGCCTTCGCCAGCCCATGAGGGTTTGCGTACGGCCAGAGTGTAGTTGCCGGACTTGCCAACCGTAATCTTCGAAGCGGCGGAGTAGGGGAATTCCGTTTCCTGCTTGAGGATAAAATCGTCACTCATGAGCTCAGAGTTGACGAAGAGGTTGACGTAGAGCGTCTGGTTGTCGGCCGAATGGGTGTAGATGAAGTGGCCGTATTTCGAGTGATTCTCCATACCCGTGCCCACGCAGCACCACATGTCCTGATTCGTCTTGCTGTAGATGCGATAGGCCTGAGGACGCAGCGGGGTGAAATAGACATAACCGCCGGTCACGGGGTCCTGCGTGGAGAGGATGTGGTTGTACATGGCAGCCTCGTAGAAGTCGGCATACTTGCCGCTGTGGGTGGCGTCGAAGAGCGACTCCGAGAGCTTGAGCATGTTGTTGGTGTTGCACGATTCGGGGCCGTTGCACTCGTTGACGTAACGCTGTGCGGCCGAAGAGGCCATGAACCATTCGTTCATCGAGTTGCCGCCGATGCAGACGGTACGGTTGGCGGTGACGTCGGTCCAGAAGTTGCGTGCGGCGGTGGCGTAAGAGGTCATCGAGGCGTCAAGTTGCGCGATACGCTCAAAGCCGATGTACTTGGGCACCTGCGTGTTGGCGTGACGGTTGTCGAGGAACGAGGTCGAAACCGTCTGCATGCCGCTCACCATTGTGGCGTGACTGTATTTCTTGGCGCCGTTGAGGTATTTTGTGTTATTCGTGAAATAATAGGCGTCGGCCAGGACTTCATTCACGCCGCCGTGCTCCGTGTCGAGCACACCCTGCATGGTGTTGGTGTCATATTTGGCTACGAGGTCAACGGCCCAGTCGCACATCTTGAGGAACATCGTGAGGGCCTCGTCGCTCTTACCATATATATATGCATCGCGCAAGCCGGCCATCACCTTGTGCTGCACATAGAGGGGCACATTGCCGCGTGCGCTGTTGAACTTGGCGGTGCTGCCGCTGTACATATCCGTCCAAAGCGCATTGTCGGGATAGCCGCCGATGTAGCCCTTGAGGCCCTGCGTGTTGCTGTCGAACTTGTCCTGACAATCCTTCATGACGGAGAGCATGCGGTCCATACGCTCCTTGAGCTGCGCCTTCGTGGCGGCATCGTCGCAGGCGGCATAAGCCAGCGCGAGGGCCGAGAGATAGTGTCCGCCCACGTGTCCGTCCAGACGGAAGTTGCCGCTGCCCCAGTTATCGAAGTTGGGGTGTTTCGTTGTCCAGTTGGCATAATCCCCCGTGTTGAGTCCGGCCTGACGCACGAAGGGCGTCAGCAGACGGTCCACGTCGTAGGAGAGCAACATGTCGAAGTTGCGATACATGGCCTCACGCAGAGGCCCTTCCGAGAGCGTCACCTCCGAGAGCTCGAAGTGCTCGGGGTAGAGCTTGTTTTCGGCCTGTGTCGTCAGCGAGAAGACCAGAGCCAAAAGCGCAAAGAATTTCTTCTTCATAGTATTGATGTTGTTTATGTTAGTATTAAATAGTTAATCAGGTGTCAAATGTGAGTGACTTCGTCCACACCTTCAATCTGGTAAAGATGGCGCATCACGTGGACGAGCTCGCTCACGGAGTGCACAAAGAAGGTGATGTGGCAGTCGACCAGCGCATCGGTTGTCGTCGTCGTGAGGGCGTCGATGCCCAGATGGAGCACGTTGGTGATGTGGTCGATGAGGTCCGCCAGGAGATGATCGCGGTCGATGGCGTGAATCACCACCGTGACGGGATAGATCTTCTTGGACTCCTTGAAGTCCACCGCCACGATGCTGTCGCCGTATTTGGAGGCGAGCCGGATGGCTTCGGCGCAACTGCGGCGATGAATGGTGATGCGACCTTCATCGTCTTTCACGCCGATGCTCTCTCCGCCCGGAAGCGGACGGCACAGGGGACAGCGCATTACCATCGGATCCTCCACCGTGGAGAGATACTTGCGGATGCGGCTCTTGGCAAAATAGGTGCTGCAGTGGTCGAGCCAGTCTTTGGCGGCGGTATATTTTCCGGCGGTGCCGATCTCGACGCAGTCGCCGCGCTGCAACGGCGTCTTCACGCTCTTGAGTTTGCCGTTGATGCGGGCGTAGTGGGCGTGCAGGCCGGTCTCTTCGTCCAGTTTGAAGGCGAAGTCGATGGCCGTGCTGCCCAGGGGCAGGATGAAGCTCTTGCCGTCGGTGGAGAACACCATTATGTCGTCGTAGTAGAGCGCAGCGGAAATCTGTTCCAGCAGCTGTGCTCCGGTGCCCTGTTCGGCGATGTCCTGCAGCACGCGGCGGAAGCGCTTGATCCAGTCGCCGATGTTGTTGCCCAGTTCGGCCATACAACCGATCTTCGAGGCGGCCACCATGTCGTCGCTGCAGATCTGCACGTCTTCCCAGACGCCCTCTTTAGAGAGCAGCATCACGCGCAGACACTGGTAGGAGTTTTCCTTGGCCTGATCGATGAGGTTCATGAACGAGCCGGGCTTCTCCTTGAAGTAGTCCGTAAGGATGTTGTAGATGCGCAGGGCCTGAGCCTTGTCGGTCATCATGTCGTCCACACCGTCGTCAAAGGTGACGCGCACGTAGTAGCGGTTGTCCAAGTGCTTGAAATCCACGCCCTGCTGCTTCATGCGGCGGTAGATGGAGTAGGGCTTGCGGTAGAACACTTCCACCTTGGCCACGACGCCTTTGTCCTTGAGCAGACGCTCGCACTTGTGGGTGAACTCCTCCAGGCGGCGGAAGTTGGCCAGTTTGTCCTGATAGAGCGCTTCTTCCAGATCGGCGTATTCCAGTTCGCAACGGTATTGGAAGGAGAGATTCTCCAGCTCCGTCTTCACGTCGAACAGGCCCAGACGATTGGCCAGAGGGGCGTAGAAGTAGTCTGTTTCTCCGGCGATCTTCATCTGCTTCTCGGGCTTCATCGACGAGAGGGTGCGCATGTTGTGCAGACGGTCGGAGAGCTTGATCATCAGGGCCCTTATGTCGTAGTGGAGCGAGTCGAGCAGCTGCTTGTAGTTGTCGCCCTGCTTGGTGATGTTGTACTGGTCCTTCTTCTTCTTCGTCACGATGTCCACGAGCGAAGCCACGTCGTCGCCGAAGCGCTCGCGCACCTGCTCGATGGTGAAATCGGTGTCCTCCACCACATCGTGCAGAAAGGCCGTGATGACGGAGTTGGCGTCGAGCTTGAGCTCCTCGGCCGCGATGAGCGCCACCGCGATGGGGTGGATGATGTAGGGCTCGCCGCTCTTGCGCTTCTGCGCGGCATGCTTTTCCTGAGCCAGAGCGAAGGCGTCCTTGATGCGCTCAAGGTCCTCGGGGCTCACTCTTGGGGCCATCACTTCGAACACGCGTTCGGACGATTGGCGGATGATCAGATTGTAGTCGTACATTTACAAATACAGTTTTTCGCGGCAAATATACGGATTTTTTTGCAAACATCAAAGATGTTTTGCAGTTTTTTTTAATTCTTGTGCCTGATTACTCCTGTTTTTGTCAAAAAATCGGATTTCGAATTGGCTGGAAATGCACCTTTTTCGGAAAATGCAAAACATGATATTGGGGACGCAAAGCATATCTTTTGCCTCTTCTAAGACCCTTCTCATACTGTTCTCAGAGGCTTCTCAAAGACCGAGCAGAGACCGAGCAGAGGCGCTGATTGGGGTATTTTTTGTCAAAAGAAATGAGAGGTCGGAGAAGTGTCTGACGGAAGCCTGAAAAACGGGAGAGGGGAGGGCCGAAAAAAATATTTTTGGAAAAAGTGGGAAGAAAAGGCGGAAATCTCATTTTTTTTTCGTACCTTTGTACGCGTTATTTGCATGTTCAACATAAATGTTGCAGGGAAAATCTTTCGTGATTCCCGCATAAACCTCTAAAAGATAACTGACAATGAAAGCATTTGTATTTCCCGGACAGGGCGCACAGACCCCCGGTATGGGTAAAGCACTTTATGAAAACAACCCCAAGGCCAAGGAGCTTTTCGAGCAGGCCAACGAGATTCTCGGCTTCCGCATCACCGATCTGATGTTCGAAGGCACGGCCGAGGATCTGCGCCAGACGAAGGTGACACAGCCCGCCGTCTTCCTCGACAGCGTCATCAAGGCCGTGTGTCTGGGCGACGAGTTCAAGCCCGACATGGTGGGCGGTCACTCTCTGGGTGAATTCTCCGCTCTGACGGCTGCCGGCGCCCTCACGTTTGCCGACGGTCTGAAGCTCGTCAGCGCCCGTGCTATGGCCATGCAGAAGTGCTGTGAGGCCAATCCCGGTGCGATGGCCGCCATCATCGGTATGGCCGACGAAGAGGTGGAGAAGCATTGCGCCGCCGTCACGGCCGAAGGCAAGGGCGTCGTGATTGCCGCCAACTACAACAATCCCGGCCAGCTGGTCATCTCCGGCAACCGCGAGGCTGTGGAGCGCGCCTGCGAGGTGATTAAGGAAGCCGGTGCCAAGAGGGCCATCATGCTGCCCGTGGGCGGTGCCTTCCATTCGCCCCTGATGCAGAACGCCAAGGACGAGCTCGAAGCCGCCATCAAGGCCACCGAGTTCCACAAGCCCGTCTGCCCCGTCTATCAGAACGTCGACGGCCAGGCCCACACCGAGCCCGAGGACATCAAGCAGAACCTCGTCGCACAGCTCACTTCTCCCGTGCTCTGGACCAAGGAGGTGCAGGCTATGGTGGCTGCCGGCGCCACAGAGTTCACCGAGTGCGGTCCCGGCCGTGCCCTTCAGGGCATGATCGTGAAGATCGCCAAGGACGTCACCGTCAGCGGCATCGAGTAAGACAAATCCCCTAATTCTCTCATCCACAATTCACTCCAGCAGAAAGTATGACGATCTATCAGGTTTTCACCCGCCTCTTCGGAGCGCAGAACGCAGTCTTGACGCCCGGCGGCACCAAGGCTCAGAACGGATGCGGCACGATGGCCGACTTCACGCCGAAAGCCCTTCGCGAAATCAAGGACCTCGGCATCACCCACGTGTGGTACACCGGCATCATCGAGCATGCCACGAAGACCGACTATACGGCCTTCGGCATCCGTCGTGACAACCCCATGGTGGTGAAAGGGCAGGCCGGAAGCCCTTATGCCATCAAGGACTACTACGACGTGGATCCCGATCTGGCAGTGAAGGTGGACAAGAGGATGAAGGAGTTCGAGCAGCTCGTCGTGCGCACCCACAAGGCCGGCCTGGGCGTCATCATCGACTTTGTGCCCAACCATGTGGCCAGAGAGTATCACAGCGACGCCAAACCCAAAGGCGTGCGCGATCTGGGTGAGGATGACGACAGCAACATGCACTTCAGTCCCCAGAACAACTTCTACTATCTCAACGGACGCCTCCACACGGAGAATCTGCCCGATCAGGACGGCAGCTACGTGGAGATTCCGGCCAAAGCCACCGGCAACGACCAGTTCTCCGAATGGCCCACAGTCAACGACTGGTATGAGACCGTCAAGCTGAACTACGGCGTGGACATTCAGGGCGGACGCACGAATCACTTCGATCCGATTCCCTCCACTTGGCTCAAGATGACGGACATCCTGCTCTTCTGGGCCGCCAAGGGTGTCGACGGTTTCCGCTGCGACATGGCCGAGATGGTGCCGGTGGACTTCTGGCACTATGCCATCGCCCGCGTCAAGGAGCAGCATCCCGCCATCATGTTCATCGCCGAGGTCTACAATCCCGACGAATATCGCAACTACATCCACTACGGCGGCTTCGACTATCTCTACGACAAGGTGGGCCTCTACGACACGCTGAAGGGTGTGATGGCCGGCGCCTCGACGCACGACATCACCCGTGCCTGGCAGGCTGTGGACGACATCGGCGGCCACATGCTCAACTTCCTCGAGAATCATGACGAGCAGCGCATTGCCTCCGACTACTTCGCCGGCGACGCCCGCAAGGGCAAGCCTGCGCTCTTGGTGAGCGCCCTCATGCGCAAGAACACCTACATGCAGTATTTCGGCCAGGAGTTGGGCGAACGCGGCATGGACGCCGAGGGTTTCTCCGGACGCGACGGCCGCACCACCATCTTCGACTACTGGCGCGTGGACACCATTTCGCGCTGGCGCAACGAGGGCCGCTTCAACGGCACGCAGCTCACGCTTGAGGAGCGTTCCCTGCGTTTCTTCACCCAAAGGGTGCTCAACATGCGCAATCTGGATCCCGTGCTCCACGAAGGCGAGTTCTACGACCTTATGTATGTCAACCCGCATCTGCAGCGCCAGTACGCCTTCCTCCGCCGCAAGGGCGAGTCGGTGTATCTCATCGTGGCCAACTTCTCGGAGCAGAAGGAGCACATCTCCGTCGTGCTGCCCGAGCACGTGTTCGGCTTCTACGGCATGCCCGCCTTCGAGAGCCGCAGGGTGAAGGATCTGCTTACGGGCGACGAGTTCAACGTGCGCTGGCAGCCCGAGGAAGCTGCAGAGCTGGATGTGAACGGGTATAACGGACTGATACTGAAACTAATTTAACTGAATATATGAATCATCTCGTCATCATGGCCGGCGGCATCGGCAGCAGATTCTGGCCGATGAGCACGCCCCAATGTCCCAAACAGTTTGTGGACGTTCTCGGTTGCGGCCGCACCTTCATTCAGCTGACGGTGGACCGCTTCAAAGGCGTCGTGCCCGCAGAAAACGTGTGGGTCGTCACCAGTGAAGCCTATCGCGACATCGTGGCCGAACAGTTGCCCGACATGCCCGAGGGGAACATTCTCCTGGAGCCCTGTCGCCGCAACACGGCGCCCTGTATCGCCTACGTCTCCTGGCGCATCAAGCTCAAGGACCCGAAAGCCAACATCGTGGTGAGTCCCTCAGATCATCTGGTGCTCAACGTGCCCGAATTCCAGAGGGTCATCTCTTCGGCGCTGCAATACGCCTCCGAGACCGACGCCATCGTAACGCTCGGCATGAAGCCCACGCGCCCCGAGACGGGCTACGGCTACATCCAGACCGACCTCTCGGCCGCCTGCGAGCGCAACAAGGAGATCTTCCGCGTGGACGCCTTCAAGGAGAAGCCCGACCTGAAGACGGCACAGGAGTATGTGAAGAAGGACAACATGCTCTGGAACGCCGGCATCTTCGTCTGGAACATCAACACCATCATCAATGCCCTGCGCGTGTATGCGCCCCAGATCAACGGCATCTTCGAAGGCATGCAGAACGTGTTGGGTACGAAGGACGAACAGGCCGCCATCCGCGAGCGTTTCCCCCAGTGCGAGAACATCAGCATCGACTACGCCATTCTGGAGAAAGCCGACGAGATCTATTGTTTTCCCGCCTCCTTCGGATGGAGCGATCTGGGCACCTGGGGCAGCTTGCGTGAGAACACCATGCAGGACGCCGGCGGCAATGCCGTCATCGGCAACAACGTGAAGCTCTACGAGACGAAAAACTGCGTTGTTCACGTGGCCCAGGAGCGTCGTGTGGTGGTGCAGGGGCTCGACGGCTACATCGTGGCCGAGAAAGACAACACGCTGCTCATCTGCAAGCTCTCCGAGGAGCAGCGCATCAAAGAATTCAGCGCAGAATAAAATAAGGAGAAGACGGACCGTATGACTAGAGCGCAACGATACGAAAGGGTAGTGGAGTGGTTCAGCAAGGCGATGCCTGTGGCGGAGCCGGAGCTGCACTACGGCAATGCCTTCCAGCTGCTCGTCGCCGTGATTCTGTCCGCCCAGTGCACCGACCGGCGCGTCAATATGGTTACGCCCCGTCTTTTCGAAGACTATCCCACCGCAGAATGTATGGCGGAGGCATCGGAGGAAGTGCTGCTGGACTACGTGAAGTCCGTCTCTTATCCCAACAGCAAAGCCCGTCATCTCTCGGAGATGGCCAGGATGCTCGTCCGGGATTTCGGCGGCGAAGTGCCCTCAGAGGGCAAAGACCTCGAGCGTCTGCCCGGTGTGGGACGCAAAACGGCCAACGTCATTCAGGCCGTCATCTTCGGCAAAGCGCGTATGGCAGTCGACACACACGTCTTTCGCGTGTCACACCGCATCGGTCTTGTGCCCGAATCGGCCTCCACGCCGCTGGCGGTGGAGAGAATTCTCACGAAGCATTTCCCCGAAGAACTCATCCCCAAAGCCCATCACTGGCTCATCCTGCACGGGCGCTACACCTGCACCGCTCGCAATCCCAAATGTGAAAGCTGTGGCCTAAACACAATATGTAATTATGCAAAAAATCATCATTCTTGACTTCGGTTCCCAGACCACTCAACTCATCGGCAGACGCCTGCGCGAACTCGACACGTTCTGCGAGATTCTGCCTTACAACAAATTCCCCAAGGACGATCCCGACGTCATCGGCGTCATCCTCTCGGGTTCTCCCTACAGCGTCTACGACCCGGAGGCCTTTCAGTGTGACCTCAGCGACATACGCGGCCGTCTGCCCATCCTGGGCATCTGCTACGGCGCACAGTATATGTCGCACATCTGGGGCGGCAAAGTCGAGCCCGCAGGCAGCCGCGAATACGGCCGTCAGAATCTGACGCGCGTGGAGGCCGGCTGTCCGCTCTTCAAAAATATAGAGAAGGACGCACAGGTGTGGATGTCGCACGGCGACACCATCACCCGCATCCCCGAAGGCGCCCGTGTGGTGGCTTCTACTGCGACGGTGGAGAATGCCGCCTGGGAACTTGTCGACCGCGTGTGGGGCGTGCAGTTCCATCCGGAGGTGTTCCACTCGCTCTGCGGCACGCAGCTCTTGCGCAACTTCGTGGTCGACATCTGCGGATCGCGTCAGGAATGGAGTGCCGCCAACTTCGTGGAGACCACCGTGCAGGAGCTCAAGCAGCAGATCGGTGACGACCGCGTGATTCTCGGTCTCTCGGGCGGTGTGGATTCTTCCGTTGCCGCTGTGCTGCTCAACAGAGCCATCGGCAATCGTCTCACCTGCATCTTCGTGGATCACGGCATGTTGCGCAAGAACGAATTCACCAACGTGATGAAGGATTACGAGTGTCTCGGACTCAACGTCATCGGTGTGGACGCTTCGGAGAAGTTCTTCAAGGATCTCGAGGGCGTCACCGAGCCGGAGAAGAAGCGCAAGATCATCGGCCGCGATTTCGTAGAGGTGTTCAACGCCGAAGCCAAGAAGATCACCGACGCCAAATGGCTCGCTCAGGGCACCATCTATCCCGACCGCATCGAGTCGCTCAACATCACGGGTAAAGTCATCAAGAGCCACCACAATGTGGGCGGACTGCCCGAGGAGATGCACCTCTCGCTCTGCGAGCCTCTCAAGTGGCTCTTCAAGGACGAAGTGCGCAGGGTAGGGCGCCAGCTCGGCATTCCCGAACATCTCATCGGACGTCATCCTTTCCCCGGTCCCGGACTGGCCGTACGCATCCTGGGCGCCATCACACCCGAGAAGGTGCGCGTGCTGCAGGAGGCCGACGACATTTTCATCCAGGCTCTGCGCGACTGGAAGACCGACGACGGTGACATCCTCTACAACAAGATCTGGCAGGCGGGCGCCATTCTTCTGTCCGACGTGAGAAGCGTCGGCGTGATGGGCGACGAGCGCACCTACGAGAATCCCGTGGCGCTGCGTGCCGTCACTTCCACCGACGCCATGACGGCCGACTGGGCCCATTTGCCCTACGAACTGATGGCACAGGTGTCCACCGATATTATAAATAAGGTAAAGGGCGTCAATCGCGTCTGCTACGACATCTCGTCCAAGCCGCCTTCGACCATCGAGTGGGAATAAACGCATTATAGAGACTGAATAATAACAAAATACATTGAATCACAACAACGTCTTAAAACCATAAACACAAAATGAGCAAGATTCCTTACAAGATTTATCTCACGGAAGATGAGATGCCGACCAAGTGGTACAACATTCGTTCAGACATGAAGCAGAAGCCTGCGCCGCTGCTGAATCCCGGCACGGGCAAGCCCCTCACGCTGGAAGAGATGCAGCCCATCTTCTGCACCGAACTCATCAAGCAGGAACTCGACAACGACACCAAGTGGGTGGAGATTCCCGAGCCCGTGATGAATTTCTATCGCATGTTCCGTCCGAGCCCTCTGGTGCACGCAGAGTTTCTGAAGAAAGCCCTCGGCACTCCGGCCAAGATATTCTACAAGTTCGAAGGCAACAACACCTCCGGCTCCCATAAACTCAACAGCGCCATTGCGCAGGCTTACTACGCTAAAGCACAGGGCCTTAAGGGTGTCACCACAGAGACTGGGGCAGGGCAGTGGGGCACCGCTCTTTCGATGGCCTGCCAGTATTTCGGCCTCGACTGCAAGGTGTATATGGTGAAGTGCTCCTACGAGCAGAAGCCCTTCCGCCGTGAGGTGATTCGCACCTATGGCGCCAGCATCGTGCCTTCGCCCAGCGACACTACCAACGTCGGCCGCAAGATTTTGGCCGAACATCCCGACACGACGGGCTCTCTGGGCTGCGCCATCAGCGAAGCCGTCGAAGTGGCCGTCAGCAGCGAGGGCTATCGTTACGTCTTGGGTTCTGTACTCAACCAAGTGCTTCTGCATCAGACAATTATAGGTCTTGAGGCACAGGCTGCGCTGAAAAAATACGGCATCAAGCCCGACGTCTTGATCGGCTGCACGGGCGGCGGTTCAAACCTGGGCGGTTTCGCCAGTCCGTTCCTCGGCGAAATGCTGCGCGGAGAGGCTCAGTATAAGGTGATTGGCGCAGAGCCCGCTTCGTGTCCAAGTTTCACACGCGGCGTCTACGCCTACGACTTCTGCGACACTGGCATGATTTGTCCTCTGGCCAAGATGTACACCGTAGGCAGTCAGTTCATTCCCAGCAGCAACCACGCCGGCGGTCTGCGTTTCCACGGCATGAGTCCGATTCTCAGCGAGCTCTACGATCAGAAACTTTTTGAAGCACGTGCATACGAGCAGACTCAGGTATTTGAGGCTGCTGAGATTTTCGCCAAAGCCGAAGGCATTCTGCCGGCGCCGGAATCCAGCCACGCCATACGTGCCGCCATCGACGAGGCTTTGGCTTGCAAGAAGACCGGCGAAGAGAAAGTCATCGTGTTCAATCTCTCGGGCACGGGCTACTTCGATCTCTATGCTTACAAGCAGTTCAACGACGGCACGATGTCCGATGTGATTCCCAGCGACGATGTCATCAAGGAAGCACTGTCCAAACTGCCGAAAGTGAATTAAAATAAGAATGCCAGTTATGTTTAGTAAGATTTGCTGAAAATGGAAAAGGCTACAAGTTTCAACGCTATACTGCAACAGACGATACGGGACAACTGGAACCGTTATTCTCTCTCCGATTACGGTGAGAACCACTTCCAATACAAGGATGTGGCACGCATCATTGAGAAGATTCACATTGTCTTCAAGGAATGCGGCATCAAACCCGGAGACAAGATTTCGCTCTGCGGAAAGAATTCTTCCCGTTGGGGCATCACGTTTTTTGCATGTCTTACTTACGGCGCTGTGGCTGTACCCATTCTGCACGAGTTTCATCCCGAGCAGGTACACCAGATTGTCAACCACTCAGAATCGCGTATTCTCTTCGTCGACGAGAAGATCTATGCTACACTCGATTCTCAGGAGATGAACGCACTCCTGGGTGTGATCAATCTGAAGGACTTCAGCATACTGCTTTCGCGCAGCAAAGAATTGAGTCATGCCCGCGAGCATCTCAACGAGCTCTTCGGCCAGAAGTTCCCCGAGCGTTTCTCGCCTGAGGATATACATTATTATAATGACGAGCCCGAAGAGCTGGCGGTGATCAACTACACCTCCGGCACGACGTCCAATTCCAAGGGTGTGATGATTCCTTATCGCGCCGTCTGGAGCAACCGCGAGTTTGCCGTAGAGGCATTGGGCAAAGATCTTCATTCCGGAGATCAGATTCTCGCCATGCTGCCGATGGCCCACATGTACGGTATGGCCTTCGAATTCATCTTCGAATTCTGTCAGGGCGTTCACATCAATTTCCTGACGAAAGCCCCTACTCCACAGGTACTTATGACGGCCTTCAAGGACATCAAGCCCGGCCTGATTGTGGCTGTTCCGCTCATCATCGAGAAGATTGTGCGCAAGGCCATTCTGCCTAAGGTGAAAGACCCCAAAGTGGCTCTTCTTCTGAAAGTTCCGGTGCTTGGCGACCGCATCAGAGAGAAGGTTCGCAAGGGCCTCTGCGAGGCTTTGGGCGGACGCTTCTACGAACTTATCATCGGCGGTGCGGCGCTCTCTCAGGAGGTTGAGGAGGTGCTTCACGACATCGGCTTCAACTACACCGTGGGCTACGGCGCCACCGAGTGTGCGCCCATTCTGGCCTACAGCGACTGGAAGACCTACGTGCCCCGCTCGTGCGGCAAAACTGCTCCGCGCATGGAGCTCAAAATCGATTCGCCCGATCCCGAAAATGTGCCCGGCGAGATTCTCGCACGCGGCATGAACGTGATGCAGGGCTACTTCAAGAACGAGGAAGAGACCTCGAAGACTTTGCGCGACGGCTGGTATCACACGGGCGACTTGGCCGTGATGGATGCCTCGGGCAACATCTTCATCAAGGGCCGCTCTAAGAACATGCTCTTGGGCGCCAACGGCCAGAACATCTATCCCGAAGAGATTGAGGACAAGCTCACTGCCCTGCCCCTTGTGGCCGAGTGCGTCGTCATCCAGAAGGGCGAGAAGATCTACGGACTCGTCTATCCCGACCCTGACAAAATCAAGGAGTTAGGCCTCTCGGAGGAAGATGTGAAGGCAGTGATGGACGAGAACCGCAAGCTGCTTAACACGCAGATTCCCGCCTACGAACAGCTCGCCGGCATCAAGGTGATGGACCGTGAGTTTGAGAAGACCCCCAAGAAGTCCATTAAGCGCTTCCTCTATATTAATGAAACTGTCTGATTATAATCTAAATACCATACGACAATGAGATCCATATCCCCTCATTTCAACCAGTGTCTGGCCGACAGCATCCGCGAGTTTTGGGAGATGCCCGCACTCAGCGATTACGGCGTCAACACGTTGCAGTACAAGGACGTTGCCCGCAACATTGAGAAGTGGCACATCCTCTTCGAGAAGGCCGGCATTAAGCCCGGCGACAAGATTGCCCTCTGCGGCCGCAACCAGAGCCGTTGGGGCGTGGCCTTCTTCGCCATTCTGACCTACGGCGCTGTGGCTGTGCCCATCCTCCACGAGTTCCATCCCAACCAGGTGCACGACATCGTCAACCATTCGGAGAGCCGCATGCTCTTCGTCGGCGACATGGTGTGGAAGAAGCTGGACGTCAAGCAGATGCCCGCCATCCTCGGCGTCATCAGCAATCTGGACGACTCGCTGCTTTTCTCTTCGTCGAAAGCATTGACCGAGGCTCACGAGCACCTCAACGAGCTTTTCGGCCAGAAGTTCCCCAAGAAGTTCCTGCCGCAGAACATCAAGTATCATCAGGATAAGCCCGACGAACTGTGTATCATTAACTATACCTCCGGAACGACATCAAACTCCAAGGGTGTGATGATCCCCTATCGCGCCATCTGGAGCAACATGCGCTTTGCCTACGAGGTGTTCGGCGAACACGCCAAAGCCGGCGACGCCATTCTCTCGATGCTGCCTATGGCCCACACCTACGGCATGTCCTTCGAGTTCATCTACGAGTTCACCGCAGGCGTCCACGTCAACTTCCTCACCAAGATGCCCACGCCGGCCATTCTCCTGAAGGCGCTGGCTGATGTGCGTCCGGCCGTCTTGATTGTGGTGCCTCTGATTCTGGAGAAGATTGTGAAGAAGGCCGTCCTGCCCAAGGTGCAGGATCCCATCATCGGCCGCCTGATGAAGACGCCCGTTGTGGGTCGCGTCATCAAGCGCAAGATCTGCGAAGGCATCCGCGAAGCCTTCGGCGGCCGCTTCTACGAGGTCATTGTCGGCGGCAGCGCTATGAATCAGGAGATTGAGGAGCTGCTCCACGACATCGGCTTCAACTACACCATCGGCTACGGCGCCACCGAGTGTGCGCCCATCCTGGCCTATGAGGACTGGCACAACTTCGTGCCCGGCTCGTGCGGCAAGGCCGCTCCCCGCATGGAGCTGCGCATCGACTCCCCCGACCCTCACCGCATTCCCGGTGAGATTCTGGCGCGCGGCATGAACGTGATGCTGGGTTACTATAAAAATGAGGAAGCCACGCGCGAGACTTTGCGCGACGGCTGGTATCACACCGGCGACCTGGGCATCATCGACCGCGACGGCAACGTCTTCATCAAGGGCCGCTCCAAGAACATGCTCCTGGGCGCCAACGGCCAGAACATCTATCCCGAGGAGATTGAGGACAAACTCAACTCGCTGCCTATGGTGGCCGAGTGTGTCGTCATCCAGAAGGGCGAGAAGATCTACGGCCTGGTTTATCCCGACATGGAGGCCTGCCAGAAGCAGGGCATGACTACTGAGGCCATTGCCGACCTCATGGAGACCAACCGTCAGACCCTCAACCGCCAGCTTCCGGCCTACGAGCAGATTGCCGGCATCAAGGTGATGAAGGAGGAGTTTGAGAAGACGCCCAAGAAGTCCATCAAGCGCTTCCTCTACACCGACGAAGAAGTATAAACGACAAACCTATTGACCGCTTTGCAAGACAAGATACGTAATTTCTGCATCATTGCCCACATCGATCACGGCAAGAGCACGCTGGCTGACCGCATGCTCGAGATGACGGGTACGCTCAAGGTGACGCAGGGCCAGATGCTCGACGACATGGATCTCGAGCAGGAGCGCGGCATCACCATCAAGAGCCACGCCATCCAGATGAACTATGGTCAGTACACGCTGAACCTTATCGACACTCCGGGCCACGTGGACTTCTCCTATGAGGTGTCCCGTTCCATCGCCGCCTGCGAGGGTGCGCTTCTGGTGGTGGATGCCACTCAAGGCGTCCAGGCTCAGACCATCTCCAATCTCTATATGGCCATCGACCACGATCTGGAGATTATCCCCGTCATCAACAAGTGCGACATGCCCAATGCGATGCCCGACGAGGTGGAGGACGAGATCATCGACCTTCTGGGCTGCAAACGCGAGGAGATCATCCGCGCTTCGGCGCGCACGGGCGAAGGCGTAGCGGACATTCTCGACGCCATCGTCGAGCGCATCCCTGCGCCTGAAGGCGACCCCTCTGCCCCACTCCAGGCGCTCATTTTCGACTCCGTGTTCAATCCCTTCAGGGGCATCATCGCCTATTTCAAGATTGTCAACGGCACCGTGCACAGCGGTCAGCAGGTGCGTTTCATCAACACGGGCAAGGAGTACAAGGCCGACGAGATCGGCATCCTCAAGATGAACCTCTCGCCGCGCGAGGAACTCTCGGCGGGCAATGTGGGCTACATCGTTTCCGGCATCAAGACGGCGACGGAGGTCAAGGTGGGCGACACTATCACCACCGTCGAGGGCGGTGCATCGGAGGCTATTGCGGGCTTCGAAGAAGTCAAGCCGATGGTGTTTGCCGGCGTCTATCCCATTGAGACCGAGGATTTTGAGGATCTGCGCGCTTCGCTCGAGAAGCTGCAGCTCAACGACGCCTCCCTCACCTTCCAGCCCGAGTCGTCGGTGGCTCTGGGCTTCGGTTTCCGCTGCGGCTTCCTGGGCTTGCTCCACATGGAGATCATCCAGGAGCGGCTCGACCGCGAGTTCGATATGGACGTCATCACGACGGTGCCCAACGTCTCCTATCTCGTTTACGACAAGCAGGGCGAGGTGCACGAGGTGCACAATCCCGCCGGCATGCCCGACCAGACGCTCATCGACCACATCGAGGAACCCTTCATCCGCGCCACCGTCATCACGACGACGTCCTACCTGGGCAACATCATGACGCTCTGTCTGGGCAAACGCGGCGAACTTGTCTCGCAGAACTTCATCACGGGTAATCGTGTTGAGATTCTCTTCGACATGCCTCTGGGCGAGATTGTCATCGACTTCTACGACAAGCTCAAATCCATCTCCAAGGGCTATGCCTCTTTCGACTACCACCCCATCGGCTTCCGGCCCTCCAAGCTGGTGAAGCTCGACATCCTGCTCAACGGCGAACCCGTTGACGCCCTCTCCACGCTGACGCATTTCGACAACGCCGAGACCTTCGGCCGCCGCATGTGCGAGAAGCTCAAGGAGCTGCTCCCCCGTCAGCAGTTCGACATCGCCATCCAGGCCGCTATCGGTGCGAAGATCATCGCCCGCGAGACGGTGAAACAGGTGCGCAAGGACGTCTTGGCCAAGTGCTATGGCGGCGACGTCTCCCGCAAGCGCAAGCTGCTCGAAAAACAGAAGCGCGGCAAGAAGCGCATGAAGCAGATCGGCAACGTGCAGGTGCCTCAGAAGGCCTTCCTTGCCGTCCTCAAACTTGATTGAAAAACACACACTTTCTGAGATTATGGTCCACAACACAAGTATCACACAGCGAACCGATTACGAGCACGCCCGCGAGGTGGCTCGTGAGATTGGCCGCATCTACAGCACGCTCTCTTCGGAGGGCATCGCCGAGCTGGCCGGCATCCTCATCCCCGTGAAGTATAAGAAGAGCGAGGTTGTTCTCCCCGAAGGCGAGGTGTGTCGCTATATGTACTATGTGCAGAAGGGCCTCGTGCGTCAATATTATTACAAGAACGGCAAGGAGGTGACGGAGCATTTCTCCTACGAGGGCCGCATCGTCATGTGCATTGAGAGCCTCTTCACGGGCTGTCCCTCTCGCCTGATCATCGGCACGCTTGAGAACACCGTCCTCTGGGCCATCCCCATTGATGCCTTCCAGCGTTTGCTGGAGCACCACATGGAGCTCAACGAGCTCTACCGCCGCATCCTCGAGCACGCGCTGATTTCTTCCCAGTGGCACGCCGACGCCCAGCGTTTCGAGCGCGCCGCCGATCGCTACGAGCGTCTGCTCGAGCAGTATCCCGAGCTCATCCTTCGTGCGCCGATGCACATGATTGCGTCCTACCTGCAGATGACGCCGGAGACGCTGTCGCGGATTAGAAATAAAGTTTAAAGTTTAAAGTCGGGGGCCTCGTTCACGGCTTTGATGACTCTTTCCACTTCTTCATCCGTCAGATACGGCGCTATGGGCAGCGAGAGTTCTTCTTCGGCCCAGCGCTCCGTCACGGGGAAGTCGCCCTCCACGATGCCCTTCATGGCCTCCTGTCTGTGGGGCGGAACCGGATAGTGCGTCATCGTCTCCACGCCGCAGGCCTTCAGATGCTCCTGCAGACGTTCGCGCCCGGCAGAGCGCAGGGGGAAGATGTGCCACACGCTCTCCCCCACCTCATCGGCCCTGCAGGGCAGTTTCACCTTGGGGTTCACGATACCCTCGATGTAGCGCAGGGCTATGGCGCGTCGCCGCTCATTTTCATTTTTCAGGGCAGGAAGCTTGAGTGAAAGTGCGGCAGCCTGCATCTCGTCCATGCGACTGTTGCAGCCCGGATGCACGTTGATGTATTTGCGCGCCTGTCCGTAGTTGGCCATCTCCTCTATGGTGCGTGCCAGCAGCGCATCGTCCGTCGTCACTGCTCCGGCGTCGCCCAGAGCGCCCAGATTCTTGCCGGGATAGAAGCTCCAGCAGTTGGCGTCGCTCTCGGCGAGGATGACGTCGCCCCTGCGTCCGTCGTCGATGCCGTGTGCCTGCGCGCAGTCATCCATGAGGAAGAGGCCCCTCTCGTCGGCCAGACGGCGGAACCCCTTCATGCGACAGCGGCGCCCGTAGAGATGCACGGGCAGCAGCGCCACCGTGCGCTCCGTACAGCGCTCTGCAGCGCCTTCGGGCGTCATCAGCGCCGTCTCCTCCGAGGGTTCTACGGGCACGGGCTTCAGACCCGCCCGCACGACGGCCAACAGGGTGGCAATGAAGGTGTTGGCCGGCACGATGACTTCGTCGCCGTCCCTCCATCCTCTTATTTTTTTTGCGGCCATGAGCGTCAGCGTCAGCGCATCGAGCCCGTTGCCGCAGTTCACGCAGTAGTTCCTCTTGCAGCGCTCGGCCCATTCGCGGGCGAAACGTCTGTTCCATTCGCCCAGCAGATACCATCCGTCCTCCGCCACACGCGCCATCCTCTCGCCCAGCTCGGGCTGATGACGGCTGTTCAGACGCATGAGCGAGAGATATTCTATCCGCTCCGTGGGCTGCTGCGCCAGAGCCGCCGCGAGGTTCACCTCATAGACGTCGTAGCATACGGCGCGTCCGCCGAAGCCTTCTTTCTGGAAGATGAGCCCCTCGTTGAGCCTGCGTCCGTGATCCTCGGTGCTGACGCCGAAGTCCAGATAATCCATCCCCTTGTAGCGCTCCGAGATGAGGTGCTTGAAGAGCAGGTCGAGTGCGCCGCACGAGCGCCCCTCCTCGCCGGCGGCGATGTATTGCACGTGGGCCACACGCGCCGTTTCGAAGACGACGCATCCGGCCACCATTCTCTCTCCGCGCCTCACGTCGTAGAGCCTGATGTTGCTGGGGAATCGCGCCATGAGCAGCTGCATCTCCTCCACGCTGTGCACGGGAGTGAGGTTGTGACGTGTGCTCAGCACCTCCTCCAGTATATGCCAGAATTCCCTGAGGCTCTCCGTCTCGCCTTCGCCCACGCGCTCCACGTAGCAGTCGGCCTCCAGTGCCTTCTTCACACAGCGCTGACGCAGGGTGCGCATCCTCAGGGGGGCCTTGATGTCCACTGCGGTGGAGGCCAGACACCATTTCTTGCGGGCGTTCAGACGAGAGAGGGCGTAGAGATCCTCCTGCGCGGGCTGGGTGCTATATATATAAGGTACGGCTTTGTAGATGAGCGTCCGTGCACCGAGTGTGTCGCTCCAGTAGCGTGCGGCCTCGGCGAGCGCATCGACGGCCTGCTGCGTGGTGGTGGCGGTGCTCATGACGAGTCCGCCGTAAGTCAGCCCCTGATGGCTCCACACCGTGCGCGTCGTCTCTTCCCAGTTGGCCGGCAGCAGCGCCACGAGGTCTCCCTCGTCCCACAGCGACAGCGAGCAGTCCGTGAAGCGGTCCTGATGGTATTCCATGAAGTCGCGCTCCAGCAGAAAGGTGCCGTTCTTCGACGTCTTCACGAAGCTGTCCCACAGCGCCTTGTCTTCGCTCCTATAGGGTCTTGCTTGGATCATGCGCGCGTCAGGCTGAGGAATTCGTCGTAGGAGTGGATGTAGTCGGCGGCGTTGTAGAGGTCGCTGGCCAGCGAGATGCATGCGGCGCCTTCGTCGAAGTCGCTGATGCGCGTCCACACCATCGGCGGGATGTAGATGCCCACTCCCGGGTCGTCCATGCGCAGCGTCTGCTTCTCGTGTCCGTCGTCCAACTCGATGGTCCATCCGCCTCCGATGGGAAAGAGCACCTCCTGACTCGTGTGGTGTGCATGATTGCTGCGCTGGGCTCCTGGCTTCATGCCGTAGGTCCAGAACACTCTCTCCACCTCGAAGGGCCAGTCGCGCTTCTCGCCGAAGGTCAGACTGCCCCGCTCGTCCGTGACGGTCGGAAGCACCACCAGGCGGCAATTTTTCACTCTTATTACGGTGTCTTTGTCCATCTTTTCGCTTATTTCGGCACAAAGATAAAAAAAAAGTTTGGATTTTCTTTCTTGTATTAGATTTTTTTCATACCTTTGCACCGCATTTGAGACAAGACCCCTCGGAGGAGGCGGTTATTCGGATGCGGGAAAGGAAGTTTGGGTGAGTGGCTGAAACCACCAGTTTGCTAAACTGACGTGCGGGTTTACCGTACCGGGGGTTCGAATCCCCCAGCTTCCGCAAAGATCTTAATGCTATTGAATTTCATGGCGCTTTCGTCTAGCGGCTAGGACACATGCCTCTCACGCATGGAACACGGGTTCGATTCCCGTAGGCGCTACAAAAAAAGGACTTCACCGGTTTTCGATGAAGTCTTTTTTTTATTCCGCTGGCTGTCAATGTCTGATGGTCATGATCTTCGTCGGACAAGCCAGCACACACTTGCCGCATTTCAGACAGTCGGGATGCAGATAGCCCCTCTCCTCTCCCCGACTGACGTAGGGCGTCAGCTGCATCGGGCATACGCGGGCGCAACTCTTGCACTTCATCTGGCAGGCCTCCGTCACGTGGATGTTCGTGAAGGCTTTGGGCAGCGGAGCTTTCTTCGGCGCCACCCAGCGGGAGATGGTCCCCATCGGGCAGAAGGAGCACCAGGTTCTCGGTGCATAGATGAAGTTCAGCACGACGCCGACTACGGTGGTCATCACGATGATGGTCCAGAACACGCGTCCTATGGCGCTCCACATGGCCCATCCGCCCTCGCTCCAGGGAACGGTCAGCGTCAGCTGTGCGCCGAACATGCCGAAGATGAAGCACACCATGAACAGGCGGAAGCCGAATGTGCGCACGAAGGCCGGTATCGGCTTGTGGGGTGAATATTTCGAGAGCAGCCGGTCGTACATATTGCCTCTGGGGCATACGTGTCCGCACCACCATCGTCCTTTCCGTATGCTGGTCACCACGGGCCCTATCATGCAGATGAGGGCGAGCAGTCCCACGACGGGGTACCACCACCCTATGATGATGTATGCGATGATGATCCAGTAGATGTTGTGTCCCTTTGTCGGGAAGTGTCGGTGGAAGTTTTTCATATTTCAACAATTTCGTCGCAAAGATACGAAATTTAGGTGAAAGTTGACAGTTGACAGGTGACAGTTTTTTTGTTAAACATCGAAAAACTCGAAAGGCTCTAAAAACCGCACAGAAATCACAGATTTTTTTCGAACACGAATCTCACTAATCTCACGAATGCCTTGGTTGCAGATCTTAAATAAAAACCAAGAAAACCCTTTCCTCCTGTTTGAGACTTCGTCTTTGCTGCTATGCCTGTAGGATTTTCCTTGTGAACAAGTTCCCAGATAAAATCCTTCAGCCATATCACCAATCCCTGCAGGATTCAAACAGGATGAAAGAAAAACATATAAAACCGTTTGCTGCTTACCGGTTAGAGGTTAAAGGTTATCGGTTATCGAACGGACACGTTACGGTTTTCTATGTTTTTCTCTTGACTGTATGTAAGGACTTCGCAGAAGGCCAAGATGTGAGGCAAATATTTTTATCTGGATGCTCGCATACAAGGAAAAATATGTGGCTCGCATCGCAAGGGGCTAAAAGCCCTACATACAGACAAGAGGGTTTTTATTGTTTTTATCTGAAATACACCCGACGATGTTTTTTTGAAATACACCCGACTTGGTTATTATTACGCTCTAGTTAGAGAAAATTTGCGCGCCAGTTAGAAAACCATTTTTCCCTAGTTAGAGGCCCCTTGGAATTGTTGTAGCAAAAAATCAAAGATCGCTTGTCGTTTTGAACGACGGTGCAAAGATACGACATTGAAAGTGCGCTCTACGAATTTTTGACCAACTTTTTTCAAATTATTTTTTGAGGGTGGTCATTTGGTCATTTGTCAAAATCAAAATCAGATGCTGTCAAAACCGCCACTATAATATAAATATATTATTTATATATAGTGAGCAAATAACCGCATTCCCAAAATCAAAAATGACCAAATGACAAATGACCAAATGACCGCAAGACGGTCAACATAAGTCACTAGTTATCAGTATAAAAGTCTCGCCACGCGTGGTCATTTTATCATTACTGACTATATCTTTTTGTTCCCAAACAGACAAGATCCGGGCATGATCGCCCCAAAATCTCCACCGTTTTGCCCTCTATTTTGGCTCAAAAAAGTCTCAAATCTCCCCTACTTTCGCCCCAAAACTCATCAAAACCGCCCTAAACCACGGCGAAAAACTTCAATTTTGAACCCTCTGGGAACAGTCTGAGGAGCCTCTGACGACCTTCAACGGACATAACGGACATAACGGACAAGCGTTAATTGTGTCCGTTCTCTTACAAAAAAGCGATTAGACGAACGAAACTATTCATCCGCAGTTTCGCAGGCGCTGTGCAGGCGCTGCGCAGGGGAACAGGTCTGTGAGAGCTGGTTTTATTGCACTTTTCTGGAAAAAAGGCCTCGATTCGATGTTGCAAGCCGAATTTTCCGGAAGACTGTGACGAACGCTTTTGAGGGTGAACGATGCTCAAAATGCTGTTTCGCATATGCTTTTTAGGCCTAAAACGGCCCTTTATTGAGAATAATTGTCCTGCATTTGAGGGTAAAAGCGATGAATAGCGCTTTTGCAGCAACAACGTATCTTGCTGTGTTATTGGCTTTTAGGGGATGACTTAAATCCGATTCTGTCTCAAATCTCAAATCTCAGTTGTTTTTCGAGGGTACCACCTTTTCTTATTTTATTTTTATTTATATTTATATATATTTATATATTAATAAGTTATATATAATATAGAGACCTTCTCAAGTGAATGGGGTACCCTTATTTTTTAACTGAGATCTGAGATTTGAGACTGATTGGAGATCCTTCTCTCTCCAAAGCCTTCTCTACCCTCTTCATGAAGCTTCGCTCCATAGACATCCTACTCGCCTCAGCAGAGTCGGAACAAGCTCCACTCTGCATTCAGCTCGGGCGGATGTTCCTTCTTACATCTTACATCTTACTTATAACTATGCAGTAAAAATTGGAAGGGCTAAAAGAAAAGCGCCCGCAGTTTATGTCTGCAGGCGTTAATACATTAAATAGTCAAAGTGTATAAGAATCGCCGTCGTTCAGCTGGACAACCGGCCATTCTTTTTCAAACGCTTCAGAAAATTTATCCGGCGCATCCGTGTGGATTGGAATAATCGCCTTGGGTTGAAGCAGATTAAAGAATTCGCACAAATCCTTCATGTCAACATGACCGCTGGTGTGCCAACCGCGAGAAATGTAATCGTCCCCTAATGAGCGGGCTAGATTCTCATTGTAGCTTTCGGCTCCTTCCCTGACATATCCGTCCCACATGGACAACACCTTAACCTTCTCACCGGGTATCTGCTTCAGGAGATTATCAAAGCGCTTATTCGCTCTTGCCACCAGCACATATCCCTTATCTGTCAAAAACCGCTTAAAACTTTCGAATACAAAGAATTTGTCCTTGTTATGTTTGTCGTATTCCAATTCTGTGGGCGCATATTTCCCGTACTGATACAATGGAGACCTGGTCCATATAGAATCGCTATTGACGATGATGTCCATAATCTCTTTCTGATATCCATCCACATAGAAAGGAATCTTTGCTTCAAGCGCTGCATGATAGAGGGCAAACAGACGGTCAATATTGGTGGAAGAAAGATAGACAACGGTGCCTTTATGAGCTTTCTTGTTTTCCACGAACAACGACTTGAAATCGCGTTGCAGAGCAGACTCCGTTTTGCTCGTTGCATTGGGTCGGCTTATATTTGTGGCCTCACAGACTACACAATCCACCTTGCCGATAAATCTCTTAATTACTTCGGGAAACTTACTGCTCCTGAAGCCATGCATACGAAAATCGCCTGAATGGTATGCAGAATGCCCGTCGGCTGTAATCTTAAAGGCGTAGGCGTCGAAGGCGGAATGGTCAGCGGTTATCGGCATAATGTTGAACGGGCCAAAGGGGAACGCCCTGCCTTCCTTAAAGGTTTGCATCAACGTCAACCTTTTCAGCATTTCCTCATGCATAGGGTTAACAGATTTGAGGTGATTGGATAATGCCGTTTGAATCTCTCTTGCCACATCGCCCATATAGATTTTCAGTTCTTTGGGCAGTTTGGTGATACAACCGATATGGTCTCCGTGATAATGAGTGATGAGTAGCGCGCTTTTGGAGAGGTCTCCGTGTGTCAATCCTTCTACCTTCAAGTCTCCCGACTTCGGGCCTCCGGGAAGTTCCTCGCCGTAATCGACGAACAGATGCCAGCCGTCGTGTTCATATTCCGTAACACAACCGCCTATCTGTTTTGTGCCGCGATGGATGGTGATGGTCATTATGTTATAAGTAAACCTCTCTCAGAGAAACTTATTCGACAATATTTAAAACGAGCAGATTCATTGATAAATGCAAGAAGTTCTGGCTTTATCAGCGAATGAAACGATTTAGCAAGTAAAACAGCATTTATTTTTTTGATAGTGCCATTCTGATATGCATCATAGAAGTCACGGAATCCTCTATAATTTTTGTTTATAGCCTTTTGCATTTTAGCATCCTTCTGGAATTGTATTCTATGAGACATAATATCGTGAATGATATTAGTATAGAACATTAATTCAGATATAATTCCCAAAACATTATTATCAGGCTTCTTAAGTTCAAAAATTGAAAGTTCTCCATCTTTAATCGACCATATGTCTATAGCACTTTTCTGACCTGTTGTATAGTGGGTAGTACGACTCACTTTGTCGTGAAATATGCCAACAGGTAATTGATGATTCATTACATCGTAATCTTTTTTATATTCTTCGACATACTTACACTCAATCCACCCTTCACTCCATTCTTTATGTTCAGATGCGTTTGCTGCTTCACCATTGGGGCAGTTGCAGACAAGTATCGACGGCATCTGAGGGATCGCTTTCTTAGAGAGGGCCCAATCATACGATTGAACAAATCTTGTAAGGCGATATACGAATCTGTTAAAATGAAGATTCTCCTCATTATTGATTGATGAATCATCCCAATCAATTGTAACAGTTTCAATAATATCTTTTAAGTAAAACCTTAAGACCAGTGCCCAGCTTTCGAAAGCACTCTCGTTGTCTTGCATGTTTGCCCTAAGCCCCTTTTCCGAAAGGGTTAATGTTAAATTCTTGTGATCTGAGTCTAAGTTATAAATGTAATACTCAGGAAGGTCTTTCGTCTTAAGTTTATCCCTGAGCATTGAATAATCATCAGTCCTCTCTTTTTCTGTTCTTTTCATCGTTTCTGCTTTTATTTTATTCCATTTATCTCATGTTTATAACACCACATTCCTCCGTCATATATGTGCTGGACAGAGACTTTCTTTCCGGCCAATTTGGACATGATTTGAAGATGCCTCGCCTCGACCTTATTTAGGAAGACCACATTGTCGTCACTAATCCATTCGCCGTTGTCGTTGCGAATCAGATGCCATTTCCTTTCTTCGTTTGTTTCCATCATGCATATTCCATTTGTGGCACATCAATATCAACCGTCTCTGCTTCGTCCCCATCGTCCACTGTCGGAACGGCCAGTCTCAGTTCCCCGTCTTTCATCGTATTGTCTACAAGAAGAGTCAAGGGATATATGTCACTATTCTCATCAAAGACGGGATAGCCGTATTCATCAAACTCAGTCATGAAAGCAGAGTCTATGGCGTAAACAAAATACTTCCCGCTGTATTCCTCTATCTCATGATTGAGATTCGGATCTTGAACAGCATCAAAGGCGGTTCCCTGAGTCAAATCAATCCCATAGAGCAGAAACGGAGCAGCATCATTGGATCTCTCCAACAAATGCATCGTCCTGCCGTTGGCATAGAAGTTCAGCGCATATTCCGCAGAATGACGTTCATGAAAATCCCGCTCGAATATTTTGACTACTTCGCGAAACGTCACTCCGTCGCTTATCCTCCGGCCCTTCTTGTTAAAGTCGGCAGGATTAAAACGATAAGTCTCTATAATTTCTTTCTCCATCATATATATAAATACGAAGCAGCCACAAAAATACTTACAGGATTTCCTCGATTTATTATTCTATTTTGTGTTTTTGATGTAAAATTACTCAGCAAAGTTATAAAAATCTTCTAAACTTCACTATAAATTCCAACAAGATTTTTGTATCATCATGTTATATAGCAGAAAACTCGTAGTGATAACCCAGCAGCACCCGACTGACAGAGTGGGCTTTCATGTAAGTGTGCGGCGTCGTTGTGATCAGTTCCCATGCTTTTTCCGCTTCTTCAACAGATGTTTCGTCGTTGAGGCTGGCAAAGAGTTTTGTCTTATATTCCTCCAAAGGCTCTTCTTCACCCTTGGTAAACATTCTGCAAATAATCACACGAACAAGGTTTGCACTAACATCACTCACATGAAAATAATGACTGAGAATTTCCATAACCTGTTCCTGATAGATGAGAAGGCCGCGCGTGGGAGCAAGAATCTCATCAATCCCCGCTACACCTGTCGGCTCCCACGTTTCACCATTCATACGACGAACATAGGTGTCGTACATATCCATCGTGTTTGGAGTTTTAAGGGTATAGAGCGCCACTTCGTCATCAATATTGTTCGGAACAGTTCTCTCACGTTTCCTGTCCAAACATGCAAACGACGACGCCTGTCCCAAAAGGCTTGCACGTATGCCAGGAGCATCGAATCCGGCAGCAATGTTGGACTGAAGTATTTCGTCGGCCCGCTTCATGAACTCGTCATAACGCGACTTGGGAATGTCAAACTGGAACTGGGGCCTCTTGATGTTGACGAAACGGGCAGACAGCAGGCCGTATTTAACGGGATCGACTTTTGTCAGCCCCAAGGAATAGCAGATGACGGAGGAATTCATCGCCCCGAATGCCCAGATATCCAGGTCTTCCGGTTTATAGAAATTAAATATCCAATACGCCATGATATAGTAATCCTGAAAACCATCTTCCGTGATATGCTTCATTTCCCAGAGGTATCTCAATGTTGCCTCTTTACCCGGTTTCTCACCATAGCATTTGTGAAAACCTGCAGAAGCTATTCCTTTTAATATTTCCTGATGTGTCATCGTCGTAACAGTATTATTCTTCCTCCATTTCTCTTCTCTTTCTCTCTTCTTTTTCAGCCTTCTTCTGCGCTCTCCTCAAGGCTCTTCTTTCCTTGCGCGAGAGTTGCGGTTCCTCTTGCGATTCTGCTTTCGGTTCGTCAACTGAAGGAACCGATTCTTCAACAGAAGGAGCAGAGCCTTCGAATTCCTCCGACGCAGGAGCCGGTTGTTTTTCATGCACCTCCGATGCCACAACAGGTTCGGCAATCGCTTCCTCTAGCCTTTCGTTGCCGGAACCATACTCCACAGGAGTCTCTGACTCAACATCTGTTGCATCCGGACTTACCACTTCCTCATCCGCAACAACTTCTTCGTTTGCCGCATCCTTTTCTTTTTTACCTCCCTCGCAACCGGAAACGCCACCGTATATAAGCAGAATAATAATGCCAATAGTGACCAGACAGCCCGTGAAACAACCGCCTCGGCCCTTCAACTCTTCATACTCACTTTCACTCAGGATAATAGAATGTTGTGCCATAATAATATGTGTTTTAAATGTTATCAGAATGAATGCAGATTATTTTAGCGGGCGTCTTAGCGGCAGGATAACAGCCTTCTTGGCCATACGCGTGAACCGGCTGTTGCGACTCATTATGAGCTTGATGCGAAGGCGAAAGCGGAAGCGGTGCGTCAGCTCGCAACACCAGCCGTGACTGAATTCGAAGCAATCGCACACATTGCGCTCCAGGAACTCATACGCATCTTGTGACAGAGGCTGATTGGGGCGCAATCCAAGCAGCAGATAATACTCCACATGACCGGATATCACCGGCATCTCGTGCATCCACTCGGCGAAAGACACCAGAAACTCCTCATCGCTTTCATCCTCCTGCACGAACTCGAAGGCTTGACAGTCGCACTCCGGAGCCGTGAGATACGCTATAGTATCCTCGCTGAAAATGCACCGGCCATCTGCCTTGACGGACTTGAGATACTCGTTCATTGGCTGCGATACTTCTTTAGAAATCATAGTCATCAGATTTAAAATTTCGATGCAAGTCTATACCGGATTTTTGAAACGAACAAGTTTTCCAGCAACTTTTTCTCAAAAAATTTTTTTAGTCGATTTTTTGCAAAACACGCTTCTTAATTGTTAAACATTGTTAAATAATTTGGCAAAACACGTCAAAACGGCCAAAATCGCCTGTTTTTAACATTTGAAAATCGTATAAAGTAACATATATATGGAAGAGTATCATTTTTTAAACCTATAAATCAACATGAGCATCAGACAATTCAAAACCACGCAAAGCATCACGGAACGCAACTCTCTCTCCATGGAGAAATACCTGCGCGACGTCAGTCACCGTCAAGTTGTTTCACAGGAGGAGGAAGTGAAACTCGCACGCGCCATCCGCAGAGGCGGAGCGGAGGGAGAGCTCGCCAAGCAGCAACTCATTGAAGCAAACCTGCGCTTCGTCATCACGGTGGCAAAGCAATACAGCCAGACGAATATGGAATTGGCCGACATCATCTCCGAGGGCAACATCGGGCTCATCAAAGCGGCGGAACGATTCGACGAGACGCGCGGCATCAAATTCATCTCCTATGCCGTGTGGTGGATCAGACAGGCCATCCAGCAGGCCGTTTCGGAGCAGGGACAGACGGTGCGAATGCCGCAGCATATCGTTACCTTGCAGAACATATACAGCCAGCTCTTCAACAAAACCATGCAGGCCGAGCAGCGCAGGCCTACAGCGGAGGAGTTCGCAGACTACGCAGGAATTGATAGCAAACAGGCGGAGATGCTAATAAACAGCCGGCAAAAATTCACCTCAATGAGCACTCCGGCCTATGGGGACTCCGACACCACTGTGGGCGACAACATAGGCGACGAAGCCGGTGACGAAACAGAACGGATATCACTTTCAGACGACATCAGAGAAGTCTTCCGGCTCTTGCTCAACGAGAAGGAAACCATCGTACTCTGCAGCACGTTCGGACTCAACCGGAATGAAGAAACATTCTACACTCTGGCCGTGAAAATGGGGCTGACAAAGGAGCGCGTGCGCCAAATCAGAGAAAAAGCCATCAGCAAAATCCGCCGGTCGCCCTACAAAAACCTGCTGCGACAATATCTCGGGTAAAATATTTTTTTCAGGAAATTTATATACCTTTGCTTTACATAATGCATAACAAAAAAACGACTCGTGAAAATTATGTCTTTTCCTAAAACAGTTGACAGATTACTGACCATGTTGACATTCAAACCATTTTCTTGACAAAACTCTCTCCTGCCCCAACTGGCGACTCTCACTTCTCGTCTGTCGCTATTTTGACTTTCCCGTGGGCTCGGAAAATTTCTCCCGTGGGTACGCAAGTTTTTCCCGACAGAGAATCAGAGCAAACACATCAGAGGAACGTTTGCCGAAGTTTTGACAAAACTACGTCACAAATATTATTTATCAAAGCGCTCAATGGTCAGTTCACCCTCGATCAATTTTGAGAGTTCGCCGACAATGCGCACGAAGTGTTCTGTCTTAGAGTGCCTGTCGAGCACCTCGACGTTTTCCCACGATTCACAGAACATATAAACGTCCGGATCTGTTGTGCTCTCAAACAGGTCGTAACCCTTGTTTCCCTCGTCTTGTCTGGATTTCTCAACAAGCTCGTCGGTGAGACGCTTCATCTCTGACGGAGTGACGCCTTTCTTTACCTTGAAAAATGCGTTTAATCTAATCATTTTTTATCTCTTATTTGTCATTAATAAAACCTTTGACGGCACTCCATGTGGCCGGCAGGTTGTCCAGCCAGCAGGTGTGCCATGCATCGGGGATGATGCTCAGATGCGAGCGGGGCGTCATCCGGCGGGCGTCGACCACCGTCTGAACCGGTGCGTGGTCATCCCTGTCGCCTGACATAAACAGCACCGGGCACTGGATTTGTGAGAAAAAGTCGTTTCCCAGATTCAAATGGTGCCAATACTCCATGTAGTCCGACGCAAATTCCTGCCAGCGGTCGGGCTCCAGCATCAGCTTCTTTTGCTGATCGCAGAAGCGCTTGTCCAAGGCCTCCCAGTCCTTCACATTGACCTCCCGGGGCATTGCTCCGGCGTTGAGCGTTCCGGCACCGATAGCCACCACTCTTTCAACAAGTTGCGGATAATTTATCGCAACGCTCATAGCGGAGTATGCGCCGTCGCTGAACCCTAAGATCCGCACCATCCGGCCACCTGTCAACTGACGAATGACAGGAGCAAAATCCCGGGCACGCTGCTCAAGTGACATGTGCTTGTGGCCCAGACCGGTGCGCCCGTGGCCTCTGGTGGCCAATACAATCACCCGGAATCTCTTCTGTGCACGGAGGGAGTCTATCAGAGCGCCCATCTCGTAGGCGCATCCCACGCCGCCTCCGTGCAACACAACGAGGGGATCTCCCTCATCGTACGTTTCGCACCACATGCTGATGTCGTCAGTGGCGATATACTGACCGACCGAGATGTTGTTGCCGTAAGGTGTGTCCGAACCTTTGCGTTCACCCTGTGTGAAGTAAAAGGTTTGTGCTGTTGCCGCCAGTGTGAGTGTACTCACCAAAAGGAGTGTGACTATTTTCTTCATATTGATTTGCAAACGATTTTAGATGCAAAAATACACTTTTTCTTTGAAACAACAAATAATCGGGGCAGATTTCCTTGAAAACCATTCCATAATTGATAATTGATAATTGATAATTGACAATTTATAATTATGAGCCCCTTACAGGGGCGTAGGGGAATAGAGGTGATCCATTTACACAGGGCCGAGGCCCTGCGCTAAGTTATATAGCCCCGTTGGGGCAGTATAATGCCACTCGTTACGGTTTTTAATGTTTTTCTCTTGACTGTATGTGAGACTCTGTAAAGAGGCTGAGATGTGAGGCATAGATTTTTATCTGGATGCTCGCATACAAGGAAAAATATGTGGCTCGCATCGCAAAGGGCTAAAAGCCCGACATACAGACAAGAGGGTTTTCTTGGTTTTCTTTAAGATCTGCAACCAAGGCATTCGTGAGATTAGTGAGATTCGTGTTCGACCAATCTCAGAAATTCATCTGGCGGGAGAAGTAGGCCCAGTCCTGCTCCATCTTGTCGAGCTGCCAGGGCTGGAGCTGCAGGGAGAAGGTGCCGCGCAGTTCGTCCAGGCCGAAGGACAGGCGCATGAGGCTCGCCACATTGAACGACAGAGCATCGCCCCGACGCAGCAGGAAACGCGCCACACGCAAGAGGAGTTCGCGGTCCGCCTCCTCGTAGCGCAGCGCACGCAGCAGAACAAAAGCCGCCGCCTTACCCTCCACACGCACCAGATGGGCAATCCACTCGCGACGCTCCGTGAGGCCAACAAGCGTCAGAAGGCGCTCGATATCAGCAGGATCTGCGTAAGTCGGCAGGAGACGCTGGAGAATCTTCTGGCGGTCGACGTCAGAGAAGAGCGGCGCCAAAGACGCAAACACCTCGCTCGAGAGCACATCCCTCTGCCCCAGTCCGCGCAGCAGCGTGACGAGATACTCCCTGGGCGACTCGCGATAGAGCTCCGCGAAGAGCGTCCAATACTCTTCGTCGCTCATGCGCGGCATGCGGCGCACCAAAAGTTCGTGTTCGGCCTTCTTCATCCCTCCTGACTGCTATATATATAAAAGAGGAAAGAGCGACTGCCCAACTTGCGGGAAATCGCTCTTACCAAGGTGTTCTTTTACCATCAGTGTCTTTTTTGAGCCTCTTGTCGGATTCGAACCAACGACCCCGAGATTACAAATCACGTGCTCTGGCCAACTGAGCTAAAGAGGCAGGTGGGAAAGCGATCTGCATCGCGCCGCTACAACCAAGTACCCTTGCTGCGGTCAAGCCCTGGGGGAGTTCCGAGGGAGCATGCCGTACAGGACTTTCCCGTATTTTGCGGCGGCAAAGGTACGAAAAATTTCGAGAATCGGCGTCACCGGACGGGCTTTTTTTGGTAAAAAGTGATTTTTTTTGTATCTTTGCACCCAAAATAGGTGTGTTTAACTATGGATATAAGTGTAGTAGTACCCCTCTGGAACGAAGACGAGAGCATCGAAGAGCTCCACGACTGGATAGCCCGCGTGATGAAGGACGGCGGATTCACGTATGAAATCATTTTTGTGAACGACGGTTCGACGGACGGCAGCCAGCGTGTTATCGACCGCCTGCACGAAGAGCATCCCAACACGGTGCACGGCATCGAGTTTCGCCGCAACTACGGCAAGAGTCCCGCACTCTACTGCGGCTTCGAGCGCGCTCAGGGCGATGTGGTCATCACCATGGACGCCGACCTGCAGGACTCGCCCGACGAGATACCCGCCCTCTACCGCATGATTAAAGAGGAGGGCTACGACATGGTCTCGGGCTACAAGCAGAACCGCAGTCAGGGTGACCCCCTCTCGAAGACCATCCCCACGAAGCTCTTCAACGCCACCGCACGCCGTGTGAGCGGCATACACAACCTGCACGACTTCAACTGCGGACTGAAGGCCTACCGGCGCGACGTGGTGAAGCACATCGAGGTCTACGGCGAGATGCACCGCTACATCCCCTATCTGGTCAAGAACGCCGGCTACACCAAGATCGGCGAGAAGCCCGTACACCATCAGAAGCGCCAGCACGGCGTGTCGAAGTTCATGGGCTGGAACCGCTTCGTCAACGGCTATCTCGACCTCATGTCGCTGTGGTTCCTCTCGACCTTCGGCATGAAGCCCATGCACGTGTTCGGCTTCGTGGGCAGTCTGATGTTCTTCATCGGCTTCGTGGCCTCGTGCGTCGTGGGCGGGCTGAAGCTCTACTATCTGAGCGCCGGCATCAAGGCGCCGCTGGTGACGGACACGCCGTGGTTCTACATCGCGCTGACGATGATGATCATGGGCACGCAGCTCTTCGTGGCCGGATTCCTGGGCGAACTGATCTCACGCACCTCGCAGGAGCGCAACAAATACCAGATCAGCAAGACGATATGAAGAAAGCCCTCACGCTGATGCTGGCCGCGCTGCTGGTGATGAGCCTCACGCAGGGCTGCGACGACGCCGGCTGCACGCTCTACAACTCAACCAACTGCGAGCTCACCTTCTACGGAGAGAACGACCACGTGGTGGCCCTCAACCAGTATCTCACCGTGACGGCCACAGGTGCCAATCAGGTGATCCTGAACAAAGGCATGGGCTATACGAACATCAAGTTGCAGCTGTCGTACACCAACGACATCGATACGCTGCTCTTTGAGCACTGGACGACAACAACCACCACAGAGACCGAGACCGACGACGAGGGCAACGAGACGACAACGGAGGTGGAGGAAGACACGCCCCACGTGGTGGACTCGCTCTTCATCCGCAAGACCAACAAGCCCCACTTCGAGAGTCCCGACTGCGGCACGGCCGTCTTCCACGACATCGAGGACGCGTGGTATCGAAACGACAGCCGCTACCCCGACGACGGGCTCTTCGACTTCATCTACATCAACCACGCTCAGGTTTACTACAACAGCAGCGACAACCTCCGACTCTACCTCAACCAATGAGACGCAGGATATACACCATAGCGCTGACGCTGATGTGCCTCACGGCGATGACGCTGCCCCTGCAGGCGCAGGACACCGGCGACAAGACCTTCGACGGAGCCGAGAAAGAAGCCGGAGCCAAGACGGCCAAAGACGGCACCGTGACCCTGCCGGGCTACAACAAGAAGACCTATCGCGGCGCCGACGGACGACTCTACGTGCTGGAGGAAAATCAGAAGGTGAAGCGCAACAAGAAGGGCAAGCAGGTCGTCGTGGAGGAAGAGCCCCGTCCGCTCTTCGGCGGCGTGGCGGCGACGATAGACATTGTGGGCTTCGTGATGAAAGCCGCCGGCTCGTGGGCCAACATGGAAGTCGGAGCGCGCTTCAACTTCAAGGAGAAATACTTCCCGCTGGTGGAGCTGGGCATCGGTTCGTGCGACCGCGACGGCAAGACCAACGAGAACAACTTCTCGGTGACGTCGCCCTACTACCGCATCGGCATGGACTACAACATCAACAAGAAGCAAAACGGCAACCGCTTCTTCGCCGGAGCGCGCTACGCCTTCACCTCGTTCAACTACGACTTCTCCAACCCCGCCCAGTACGACTATCTCTACGAGAAGTCCGTGCCCCTGAAGCTGGAGAGCCTGCACGGCCACTATCAGTGGCTGGAGCTGGTGCTGGGCTTCGAGACCAAGCTGTGGAGCTTCATCCGTCTGGGGGCCAACTTCCGCTTCAAGTTCCGCACCGTGAGCGACCCCGCCGATGAGGGCGAACCCTGGTATGTGCCGGGCTTCGGCATCAACGGCACATCGGCCTACGGCGCCACGATGAATCTGGCCTTCGACTTCGGCAAGACGATGAAGAAACAACCCCCGAGAAACCTCTACCGATGAAGAAAAAATGGCATCTCCCCTTCCTCCTCGTGCTCATCCTGGGCACGTGGCTGGCCTATCAGCAGAAACATCCGCAGGAGCGCTACATCCGCGAGGAGCAGAGCATCTTCGGCACCGTGATGCACGTCACCTACAAGGCGCCCGCCTCGCTCGCCGACGACTATATGGACGAGCTGCGACGAGTGGACGCCAGCCTCTCGATGTTCAACCCCCGAAGCACCCTCTCGCGCATCAACCGTAACGAAACGGACTCGACGGACGAGATGCTGCGCGAAGTGTGGCAGATGGCCTGCGCCGTGAGCGAAGCGACCGACGGGGCCTTCGACGTGACGGTGGCGCCTCTGGTCAACGCCTGGGGCTTCGGCTTCAAGAGCGACGTGCTGCCCGATTCGACCCGCGTGGATTCGCTGCGCGCCCTCGTGGGTTACAAAGGGGTGACGCTGACGGAGGACGGACGACTCGTAAAGAGCAACCCCGGCATCGTGATGGACTTCTCGGCCATCGCCAAAGGTTACGGCGCGGACCGCGTGGCCTCGCTCCTGAGGAGCAAGGGCGTCAGCAACTACATGGTGGAGATTGGCGGCGAAGTGGTCTGTCACGGCCAAAACCCCAAAGGCAAAGCCTGGAGCATCGGCATCAACAAGCCGGTGGACGACCCCGAGAGCGTCAGTCAGGAGATAGAAAAGGTGGTGGAGCTGAGCGACGGCGCGATGGCCACGAGCGGCAACTACCGCAATTACTACATCACCCCCGAAGGCAAGCGCATCATGCACACCATAGACCCGCGGACGGGATACCCCGTGCAGCACAACGTGCTCTCGGCCACAGTGATGGCCCCCACCTGCGCTATGGCCGACGCCTTCGCCACCGCCTTCATGGTGATGGGACGCGAGAAAGCGCAGGAAGTGCTCCGGGCGCACCCCGAACTGAAAGCCGAACTGATATGTACGGAAGAATAGTCCAGCTGCCGCTCTTCACCGGCATCTCCGGCACCGACCTGCTGGAGCTGCAGGACCGCTTCCCCTTCAGCATCGAGCCCATCGACGCGGGCACCAAGCTGCTCGTCGCCGGAGAGCGCACAAAGGGGCTGTTGTGGATCGTGAGCGGCACGGTCCGGCGCAGCCTCCCCTGGATGGAAGAAAGTCTGGAGGGGCCGCTGCTCATCGAGCCCGAAAGGCTCTTCGGTCTGGACAACACGACGGAGGCCGGCTGGAAGGCCGAGACGGCGCTGGAGATTCTCTACATCTCGAAGGAAAACGTCGTGCGCCATCTGCTGCGCAACGCCATCGTGCGGCTCAACTTCATGACGCTGCTCTCCTCGGCCCTGCAGCGCAAGAGCGCCCCTCTGGATGTGCCGCGCACGGTGGAGGAAAAGCTTGGGAGCTTCGTACGCAGCGCGCGGCTGAAGCCCGACAGCCAAGTGACGCTCCACATGAAGATGACGGAGCTGGCCGAAAGGCTCGACGTCTCGCGCCTCGTGCTCTCGCGCACGCTCAACCGTCTGGCCCTGGAAGGCAAAATAGAACTCAAACGCGAAACCATCATCATCAATGGCTAACATATTCATAGAAAACAAATACAACACACCCCACGACAGCATCCCCTTCTCGCGCATCCGCTTCGAGGAATACGAAGAAGCGATGACGGAGGGCATGAAGCAGGAGGACGCCGAGATCGAGCGCGTCGTCTCCAACCCCGACAAACCGACCTTTGACAACACAATGCTGACGCGCAGCGAGAGGCTGCTCTCGCGCACCACGAGTGTGTTCTTCAACCTGCTCTCGGCCTGTCGCAACGACGAGATGGAGGCCCTCTCGCAGAAGATGCAGCCCCTGCTCTCGGAGCACGCTTCGCGCATCGCGATGAACACGCGTCTGTTCGAGCGCATCAAAGCCGTGCACGACGACCCCGGACGCCAGCTCACGCCGGAGGAGCAAAAGCTGCTCGACGACGCCTACGAAGGCTTCACCCGCAGCGGCGCCCTGCTGCCCGAAGAGGAGAAGAAAATACTGGCCGAAAAACGCCAAAAGCTGGGCATGCTCAAGCTGCAGTTCTCGCAAAACGAGCTGCACGCCACCAACGCCTTCTCCCTGCATCTGACGACAGAGGATGAAGTCAGCGGACTGCCCGAAAGCGCCCTCGAAGCAGCGGCGATGGAGGCCAGGAGCCGCGGGCTGGAAGGATGGGTGGTGACACTCAAGGGTCCCTCCTACTCCGCCTTCCTCCAATACGCCGACAGGCGCGACCTCCGCGAGAAAGTCTATCGCGCTATGGCCACACTGTGCACCTCGGGCGAGTGGAACAACCTGGAGATTGTGCGCCAGATCGTCAACCTGCGCCGCGAAATAGCCGGGATGCTGGGCTTCAAATGCTACGCCGACTTTGCGCTGAAAGAGCGTATGGCCCAAGACACGGACCACGTGGATGCTCTGGTGGAGCAACTGCTGGAGGCCTATATGCCCAAAGCCCGCGAGGAGGTCAAAGAGATAGAGGACTTCGCCCGCGAAGAGATGAAGGCCGGAGGCCGGGAATTCAAGCTGGAGCCCTGGGACCTCTCCTACTACAGCCACAAGTTGCGCAAGGCACGCTACGACCTCGACTCTGAGATGTTGCGCCCCTACTTCCCGCTTGACCGCGTGAAGGAGAGCGTCTTCTCTCTGGCCACACGGCTCTACGGCATCACCTTCACCGAAAACCCCGACATCGAGGTGTATCACCCCGACGTGAAAGCCTATGAGGTGAGAGACGCCGACGGGACGTTCCTGGCTGTGCTCTACGCAGACTTCTTCCCCCGCGACAACAAGCAGTCGGGCGCCTGGATGACAAGCTACCGCGAACAGTGGATCGACCTCGACACGGGCAAAGACATACGGCCGCTCGTGAGCATCGTGCTCAACGTGACGAAACCCACGGAGACGAAGCCCGCGCTGCTCACGCTGGGCGAAGTGGAGACCTTCCTCCACGAATTCGGCCACGCGCTGCACGGCATCTTCTCCAAGGTGCGCTTCGAAGGACTCTCGTGTACCAATGTCTATTGGGACTTTGTCGAGCTGCCATCGCAGTTCATGGAGAACTTCGTCATGGAGCCCGAATTTCTGCGCTCTCTGGGCCGTCACTACCAGACCGGCGAGCCTCTGCCAGAAGAATTTATCACGCGCATCATGAAGGCCAAGAACTTCATGGTGGCTTACGGCTGCATCAGACAGGTGTCGTTCATCCTGCTCGATATGGCCTACTACACGTTGCAGAAACCTCTGAATGAGGACATTATGGCCTTTGAGACAAAAGCCTGGAGCCGCGCGCTGCTCTTCCCCCAGCTGCCGGGCAGCTGCATGTCGACTCGCTTCGGACACATCATGTCGGGCGGATATGCCGCCGGATACTATTCCTATAAATGGGCCGAAGTGCTGGACGCCGACGCCTTCAGCGTGTTCCAGAAAGAGGGCATCTTCAACCCGGAGACGGCACGCCGCTTCCGCGACTGCATCCTCTCGCGCGGCGGCACGGAACACCCGATGACCCTCTACAAACGCTTCCGCGGCGGAGAGCCCACCATCGAAGCGCTGCTGCGCCGCAACGGCATCACGACAACATCCGAAAAACAACCGAAAACCAATGGATAAGAAACAACTGGATCTCGACCATCGCTACATCAAGATGGCACACATCTGGAGCGAAAACTCTTACTGCACCCGTCGCCAGGTTGGCGCGCTGATCGTCAAGGACAAGATGATCATCTCCGACGGCTACAACGGCACGCCGACAGGTTTCCCCAACGTGTGTGAGGATGACAACAACGTGTCGCTGCCCTACGTATTGCATGCCGAAGCCAACGCCATCACGAAGATTGCACGCTCGGGCAACAACAGCGACGGCGCCACCCTCTATGTGACCGACTCGCCCTGCATCGAGTGCGCCAAGCTCATCATCCAGTCGGGCATTCGCCGTGTGGTCTACGACCGCGAATATCGTCTGACCGACGGTGTGAATCTGCTCCGCCAGGCCGGAATAGAAGTGCTTCATCTTAAATAAAATACAGCGTTTTGGTAAACTATCCCTCAAAACTGCTGGAAAAGGCCGTAGAAGAAGTCTCGCGGCTGCCGGGCATCGGACGAAGGAGTGCGATGCGCCTGGTCCTGCACCTGCTGCGTCAGGAGAAAGAGCAGACGCTGGCTCTGGCCGAAGCGCTGGCCACGCTGCGCTCCGAGGTGCACTACTGCCGCGAGTGTCACAACATCTCCGACAGCGATCTGTGTGAGGTGTGTGCCAATCCGCGTCGCGACCACGCGATGGTGTGCGTCGTGCAAACCATCGAAGACGTGATGGCCATCGAAGCCACGCAGATGTACCGCGGCGTGTATCACGTGCTCGGCGGCGTCATCTCGCCCATCGACGGCATCGGCCCGCGCGATCTGGAAATCGAGTCGCTCATGCTGCGCATCCGCCGGGACAACATCCGCGAAATCATCCTGGCCCTCTCGCCCACAATGGAAGGCGACACCACCGGCTTCTACATCTACCGCCAGATACAGGCGCTAATGCCTTCCGCCGGCGAAGAGATTCAGGACAGCGTGGAAGGCGTCCACCGACCGATGCCGAAAGTGACGGTCTTGGCTCGCGGCATCGCCCAGAACGACGAGCTGCAATACACCGACGAGGTCACGCTGGGACGCGCTTTGGCCGGACGTACGGAAATGAAATAATTCAACAAAGAAAAAGAAAACAGAAAAATGGCTCCCGAAAGCTTATACAACGGACAGATTGTGCTCTGCGTGCTGTCCTTCATCGTGCTCTATTGGATCATTTCGCGCAACAAAGGTCCTCTGTGGGTCATCCCGGTAGTGTGTGTGCTCCACGCCGCCTGGTGGTGGCTCACCGGCGACGAATCGCTCGTGTGGTTTATTGCGATACTACTGGTAGGATTTGTGTATCGTCTGTGGGAGCGACGGGGAAAGAAGTCCCCGAATGAAGAACCTCAAGAGCCTTCAGCACCGTCGCATCCGTGAGGTTGACGTACTCCTGAAAAGCCTCCACGTCCAGCATGTTGTAGATGATGCTGGAGAGGATGTTCTTCTCGAAAAGACGGGCGCTCGTGCGCAACATGAGATTGCGGCGCGCCAGACCGTGAGAGGCGGCGTAAGAAGCGAAGCGCTCCAACAAATCCTGCTTCTTGAGATAAGCGGCCAACTCGCCGGAACTTTTGTAGCGGCGCAGCAGCGGACGGTTTTGGTCTGTGAAGTCGTAGCAGAACTGACGCACCAGACCCAGATACAGCGCTTCCTTATAATATGAGGTGACACCGGTGGTGTCTTCGCCCACGAAGATGTCGGGCATGATGCCGCCTCCGCCATACACCTTGCGGCCGAGAGAAGTCTCATAGGCCTTGCCGTCCTGGTGGATGCTGTCTTCGGAGAAATACTCGCCGCGCTCGTAGCGGGCAATGAGGTCATTCTCGTAGTCTTCACCCTTGCCGCTCTCGTAGGGCTTCTGGATGCAGCGGCCTGAAGGCGTGTAGTAGCGCGCCACCGTAAGACGCACGATGCTGCCGTCGCGGAACTCCATCGGCTGCTGTACAAGGCCCTTGCCGAAAGTGCGGCGTCCGACGATGGTGCCGCGGTCGTTGTCCTGAATGGCACCGGCGAAAATCTCAGAAGCCGAAGCGCTCATCTCGTCGGTCAACACCACGAGAGGCAGCTTGCTGAACGAGCCGCGTCCGTCGCTGTAATAATCCTCACGCGGAGAACGGCGGCCTTCGGTATACACCACCAGGCAGTCTTCGGGCAGAAACTCGTTGACCATCTGGATGGCGACGTGCATGTAGCCGCCGCGATTGCCGCGCAGGTCGAGCACCAGACCCTTCATGCCCGACACCGAGAGTGCAGCCATCGCCGTGAGGAATTCACCGAAAGTCTGCTCGCCGAAATTCTTCACATGGATATAGCCCACCGTCTCGTCGATCATATACGCCACATCGACACTCAACACAGGGATGTCGCCGCGAACGACGGCAAAGCTGCGCAGATTCTTCTGTCCGGGACGCATCACCTTCAGGCGCACGGTGGTGCCCTTCTCGCCTTTGAGGTGGCGCATCACTTCCGTCTGATCCATCTTCACCAGCGAGACGCCGTCGGCGGAGATGATGCGGTCGCCGCTCACCAGACCCACCTTCTCGGCAGGTCCGCCCTTGATGACACTCATCACGTTGACGGTGTCCTTGATCATGCTGAACGTGATGCCGACACCGGAGAAAGAGCCTTTGAGATCCTGCGTCTCGGCTTCTGCGTCCTTGGCGGGAATGTAGGCCGAATGGGGATCGAGCTCCGAGAGAATCAAAGGCATAGACTCCTCCACGATTTCCGACATATCCACGGTGTCCACATAGTTGTTGTCCACCAGTTGCAGGAGGTAGTTGAGCTTGTTGCTTCCCGTGTTGATGATGTTCAGACGATTGCCCATGAAATGGGAGGCGTAGAACGTCCCGATGAGGATGCCCACCACCATCGCCACGACGAGAAATATCGGTGTCAGATTTCTGTTGTTCATCGCTTTGTTTTACAGTGCACCTTTGGACGAAGGCAGGTTGAAGTGTTCGATGTCGCGCTTGACGGCCATCTTAAGCGCACGGGCCAGAGCCTTGAAGATGCCTTCGATCTTGTGGTGCTCGTTGTCGCCCTCCGCCTTGACGTTGAGATTCATGCGGGCCGCGTCGGACAGACTCTTGAAGAAGTGCAGGAACATCTCCGTGGGCATCTCTCCCACTTTCTCGCGCTTGAACTCAGCATCCCACACGAGCCAGGGACGGCCGCCGAAGTCGAGCGCCACCTGACAGAGACAGTCGTCCATCGGCAGACAGTAGCCGTAGCGCTCGATGCCGCGCTTGTCACCCAAAGCCTTCAGGAGACATTCACCAAGAGCCAGTCCCGTGTCTTCAATCGTGTGGTGCTCATCCACATGCAGGTCGCCCTTGCAGCGTATCATGAGATCTATGTTGCCGTGCTTGGCAATCTGCTCCAGCATGTGGTCGAAGAAGCCGAGGCCCGTTTGGATATCGGCACGCCCCTCTCCGTCGAGACAGAGCTCCACAGTGATGTCGGTCTCTTTGGTGCGGCGCACGACGGAGGCTTTGCGGTCGCCGGCAAAGACGATTTCCGCCACCTTCTTCCAATCGGGGAAGAGATACTGGCAGCCCAGATTCTCCGCCAACTTGCGGTCGTTTTCCCTGTCGCCGATGACGAAACTGCCGGAGAGATCCACTTCGGGATTGCCGATGTAGTCCGTCAGCATCCCGGTGCCGGGCTTGCGCGTCGGCAGGTTGTCCTCGGGGAAAGAGCGGTCGATGCGGATATCATCAAACGTGACGCCCTCCCCTTGGAGTATCTCCAGCATCAGATTCTGTGTGGGCCAAAAATCTTTCTCGGGATACGACGCCGTGCCCAGTCCGTCCTGATTGGAAACCATGACCAGCTCGTAGTCGGTGTGGCGGCGGATGAACGACAGGGCTCCGATAGCCCCTTCGACAAAGTGGAACTTCTCGTAGCTGTCGATCTGCTCGTCCTCGGGCTCACGGAGGATGGTGCCGTCGCGGTCGATGAACAATATTTTTCTCATATCACTCAGAATGAGCGCAGTGCGCCCAACACTTCATTATTTTCTTCCTTACTGCCGATGGTGATACGCAGACAGTTGCCGCAGAGCTGCACGTTGTTGCGGTTGCGCACGACGATGCCGCGATCCACCAGATAGTTGTAAATGCGGACGGCGTCCGTCACCTTCACCAGAACGAAATTGGCGTCGGTGGGATACACCTTCACCACACACCTCACTTCCTTGAGGGCGGGCACCACGATTTCCCTCTCACGCTTCACGTCGTTGGTCCAGCGCTGAACCTTCTCGCCGTTGCGGAGCAGGTCGACGGCATATTGCTGCGTCAGCAGGTTAATGTTGTAGGGATACTTCACCTTGTTGAACAGCGCAATGATTTCGGGCTGCGCGAAAGCGATGCCCAAACGCACCGATGCACTGGCCCATGCCTTGGAGAAGGTGTTGAGCACAATCAGGCGGGGATACAGCCTCACCAACTCACGGAGCGAACGCAGGGATGAGAAGTCGATATAGGCCTCGTCCACCACAAGGATGCCGGGGAATTCGTCCAGGAGGCGTTTCACCTCCTTGCGGTCCATATCGTTGCCGGTGGGGTTGTTGGGTGAACAAATCCACATCACTTTGGTGTGCTCGTCCGCAGCCGAGAGCATGGCGTCGGCGTGCAGCCGGAAATTCTCGTCGAGGAGCACCTTGCGGTATTCCACATCGTTGATGTTGGCGCACACCTCATACATGCCGTAGCTCGGCGCCATGGCCACCACATTGTCCACACGGGGCTCGCAGAACACGCGATAGACCAGATCGATGGCTTCGTCGGAACCGTTGCCCAGGAAAATCTCGTCGGGGTGCACGTTCTTGATGGGTGCCAGCAGGGACTTGATCTCTTCCTGCAAAGGATCGGGATAACGGTTGTAGCCCGTGTTGAAAGGACTCTCGTTGGCATCCACAAAGACGTGGGCCTCTCTGCCGCGAAACTCGTCGCGGGCACAGCTGTAGGGCTGCAGCGCCCTGATATTTTTTCTTACAAGCTCTTGCATCTCAGTGTCATTGCGTTTTTGTGTGCCTCCAGTCCTTCGGCTTCGGCCATTGCCTCCACGGCGGGTCCGATGGAACGGATGCCCTCCGGAGTCAGTTTCTGGAAGGTCACTTTTCTCATATACGAATCCAGGTTCACGCCGCTGTAGGCTTTGGCGTAACCGCTTGTGGGCAGGGTGTGATTGGTACCGCTGGCGTAGTCGCCCGCACTCTCCGAGGCCCAGTGTCCGATAAACACACTGCCGGCGTTCACCACCTTTTCAGCCCACCTGTCCGCCTCGTCCATAGCCAGGATGAGGTGCTCGGGAGCATATTCGTTGCAAAGCTGCATGGCCTCGTCGATGCTGTTCACCACGAGGATGGCGCTGTTCTCCAGAGCTTTGGCGGCAATCTCTTTTCGGGGCAGCTGCGCCAACTGGCGGTCCACCTCTTCGCTCACCTGCTTGGCCACCTCCATGGAATCGGTGAAGAGCACACACTGCGAATCGGGTCCGTGCTCTGCCTGGGAAAGCAGGTCGGCAGCCACAAATTCAACGTGACAGCTCCGGTCGGCAACAACAGCCACCTCGGAAGGACCTGCGGGCATGTCGATGGCTACACCCTCCTGGCTGACGGTCATCTTGGCGCACATCACGAACTGATTGCCCGGTCCGAAAATCTTGCTCACGCGGGGCACCGATTCCGTACCGTAGGCCATGGCACCGATTGCCTGCACGCCGCCCAACTTGTAGATGGCGTTCACACCGGCCACACGGGCTGCAACCAGCACGGCGGGATTAACCTTGCCATCACGCTGGGGAGGCGTGCACAGGACGATATCGCGACAGCCGGCTATCTTGGCCGGTGTGGCGAGCATCAATACGGTGGAAAAGAGCGGTGCCGAGCCTCCGGGGATATACAACCCAACCTTTTCGATGGCAACTGCCTTCTGCCAGCACTCCACACCTTCGGTCACACGAATGCGGCGGCTCTCGAACTGCTGCGAGCGATGGAAGGCTTCGATGTTGCGATGAGCCAGCACGATGGCCTCCTTGAGGGAGGCGTCCACCAGCGTCTCGGCTTCGTCCATCTCTTCGGGCGTCACGGCCAACTGAGAGAGACGAACTTTGTCGAACTTCTCCTCATACTCTTTCAGGGCCTCGTCACCGCGCTTCTTTACATCATCGAGCACGGCGCGCACCACATCTTCCAATTCGGCCACACTCTTGCGGGGCCTTTCGGGAATCCTGTTATCGGTGATTATGCGGATCATCTTTTTACAATATCATCTTTTCGATGGGCATCACGAGAATGCCCTGTGCACCCAGTTCCTTGAGCTTCGAGATGCAGTCCCAGAAGGTCTTCTCATCGATCACCGTGTGCACGCTGCTCCACCCTTCCGTGGCCAGAGGCATCACCGTGGGCGCCTTCGTTCCGGGCAACACGCGGCAGATGTCGTCGAGCGCCTCGGTGGGCACGTTCATCATCACGTATTTCTTGTCTTCGGCCTGCTTTACGGCTTCGATGCGGAAGAGCAGCTCGTCGAGCGTGGCCTTCTTCTCTGCGGAGAGACCCTTGGTGGCAATCAGCAGCGCTTCGCTCTTCATCACCACCTCCACTTCGCTCAGGTTGTTGCTCACCAGCGTGCTGCCGCTGGAGACGATGTCGAAGATGCAGTCGGCCAGACCGATGCCCGGGCTGATTTCCACGCTACCTGTGATGACGTGCACCTGAGCGTTGACTTTGTTCTTCGCCAGAAAACGTTTCAGTATGTTGGGATACGATGTGGCAATCTTCTTGCCCTCAAACCATCTCACGCCGGGATAAGCCACCACCTTGGGGATGGCCAGTGACAGACGGCACTTGGAGAAGCCCAGCGGACGCACGACGTCGGCGTCCTCGCCGCGCTCCTCAAACTCGTTCTGACCCACGATGCCGAGATCGGCCACACCGGTGGCCACACACTGCGGAATGTCATCGTCTCTCAGGTAGAGGATTTCTATGGGAAAATTGGGACTCTCCACCAACAGCGTGCGCTTCGACGAGGGCACCTTGATGCCGGCCTCAGCCAGCAACGCCATTGTGTCTTCAAAGAGACGTCCTTTGCTCTGTACTGCTATTCTCAGCATATCTTTCTTGTTTTATTTAAAATAATTCGTGCGCAAAATTACGACAATTTTGTGAAACAAAAGAAAAAGCCTGCCGACTTTTTTCGTCTGACAGGCTTGATTTGACGCCGGAGGGCGCGGATTAATACTTGTGGAAGTCATATTTACGTCTCATTTCCTCCTTACGCTCGTCGCTCAGACGGGCGAAATAGCTCCGCCATCCGGGACAGTAGTTGATATGCCAGCGCCAGAAACGGCCCAGCAACGAATCGGGCTTCTTGTCATAATGCGCCCGGAACTTGCAATTCTCACAAACGTGTGCCATATGCTCTAAACTATAAACTTTATACTATAAACTTTAAACTTTACCGAGCTCCTTCTCCAGGGCCTGCGCCAGCTGGTCGGGACAGGAGGTGCGCTTGGTGCCGCAACGCACGCCTTTCAGCTTTGCGATGGCGTCCTCGGCATGCATGCCTTCGAGCAACAGTCCCAGTCCCATCGTGTTGCCCGGACAGCCGCCGACGAAACGCACATTGTGCAGACGGTGCTCGTCGTCCATCTCAAAATTGATGAATTTGGAGCATACGCCCCATGTTTCAAAAGTGACTTGTTTCATTGTATCTTCCGTTTGTTATTTCATGATTTTCTCCGAGTGAACGCTGCCGTCCGCCTCTTCCATCTGTCGGATATACAGGCCTTCGCGAGGAGGCTGACGCAGCTCTGCGCCCTGCAGGTTGAAGTAACGCACCCGAGCGGCACCGGCTTTATTCCCTTTTACAAGCTGCACGCCCGTGGGAGGCAGGTCGGATTCGTACTCCGTCTCCTCGATGACCCAGCGCAGACGCGTGCGGTCGGCCGACAAGGCAAAGAACTCTATCGGTCCGCCCGAAGCATCGACGGCATTGCCCACGTTGAAGAGCCGGTTGCGACCTGTGTCGGCGTACATGAAGAAGGCCTTCTTGCCGTTGTCGTCCTTGGAGTAGTAAGGATAAATGCTCACCGGCTCTGCGGACAGCGTGCGCTCGATGCGCATGTAAGTGCCGTAGCGCAGACTGCGCACATAGACATAGCCGGGCTCATCTGCTTCTTCAAACACCCACAGCGCGTTGTCCCTCTTATATATATTATCTTTATTGCCGCTGTTGAAGTCGCTCTCCGAGTGTCCGATGCGGTAGCACAGTGAGTCGCGTTTGCCGTCGGCCGACTTAAGTGCATAAAGGTAACGGCGGGCTGTCGTGGGCGCGGCCGTTGCGGTGCCGTCGCCGGAAGCAACGCCGTAGCTGTAGATGTTGTAGGCCAAATCCGTTGAGAATCCCTCGAATGTGCGTATCTGTTGGCTCTTGAATTGCGTCACGGCTCCGTTGATAGCCTCCGTCTGAGCGTCGACATCCTCCTGCTCCGTCTGACCGTCAAGGCCTTCAGCAAACACCTCGGCCGCTGCCACCACATTCATCAGCGCATTCAGAGCCGATGTAGGATAGCCGCCGGTGACGTCGGTTTGAGCGCTGTTGGCCAAATCTCTCGCCTGCTCTAGAGCTTCGTTGAAGCGCGTGAGAAACAGTTTCACGCGAGAAGCGTCCACCTCGGCAAAGGTGAACACCATATCGGCGCGGTCAAAAGTTCCGGAGCCCCAAAACCAATCATCCACGAAACCGCGAGCACGAATCTGCTGATTGCTGGCAGCGGCACTGTTGATACGATATACCGAAACACCGCCGTAGAGACCCGACTGTGCCGGCTGCTGGTCGCCCGTGTAGTTTATGGTAAGTGTTGTTGCCGATTCCGACATACCGATACGGTCGGCGCCGTCAATGCTGGCATTGCGTGCAGCGATATATTTCTTGTTGCCGTAATTGCGTATAGTCACGCCGCCCTCCACCGGTGTAATCACCCACATCAGATAGGGGTCGTCCCAGGTGAAACTCTCGGTCGAGCCAAGTGTACCGTTGCTGTTGAAGGTGAGATATTTCGGCGTGCCCTGAAAAGTGGTGCCACTGTTATATGGAATGGTGGCATAACTGATGATGCGGTAGAACTTTCCTTCCCTGGGCGTAAAAGGATTCGTGCCGGGCAGCGTGCCGCCGGCGGGTCTCATATATTCGTTGTTCACGGCCGCCAGGGGAGTGTAGAGCGACTCCGCACCGTCCTCTCCCAAAGCTTTCATCCGGAAATAATAAATCTTGTCGGCCGTCAGTCCCGATACGAGGGTCTGCTGCATCTCGACGGAAATCCGTCGCAACACGGTGAAGTTCTTACCGTCTTCCGACTGCTCCAGCACAAGCCCCGTCACACCTTCCGCATCACCCAGAGTCCATGAGAGTTTGACCAACGTGGGCGACACCAGCTCGGCCTTAAAATTAAGGGGCGGCATGATGTAGGCGCTCTTCTGGGCCAGGCTGTTGACGTAGTGCTCGATGTTGGTGTAGCCGCCGCCGATGGTGTAGAGATTGGCGTCGTTAACCTTGGGGTTGAGACCATTGGCACTCTCCCACTCGTCCGCCATGCCGTCGTTGTCGCCGTCGGCTGGTCTGGGGCCGTTGGCTACGGTGCCGATGCCGCCCACATTGTCTTCATTGGCAATGAACGAACCTTTGGTGCCGAGCGAAGTCAGATGCTCGAGAATACGCTTGTCGTGAACGTCTCTGACGCGCGATGCGCCTACATGATCCACGATGTGGTAATAAGCGTTCTCTGCCGACTCCACATTCATCGGATGTGTGGTCACGAAGTTGGGACTGGACATCGGCGTGGCGTTGTGGTGGTCGGTGATGAGCGTGCCGTTGAGCACACCGTCGCGGTTGCCGTCGAAATAGTTGCCGCTGCTGTAGAGATGATCGGTAGCCGTCCAGTCGTCGAAATATTTGGCCGAACCGTCCGGGCCAGCGATGAAGTAGTTGTTCATCACGTCCTGATAGTTGTCAGCCGCCGAGTGTCCGCCGATGATGCCCATGCCGTAGTTGTACACCACGTTGTTGTAGTACTGCAGGAAGCACTTCATCTTCGGGTTGCGGCTCTTGTTGTTGGCCCACAGGCAATGGTGTATGGTCCAGTTGCGCGTGCCGTCGGTGATGGAGCCGAAGCGCTGGGGCTCGATGCCCTCACTGTTGATGCAATACTGCCAGGTGATGTTGTTGGCATCCTTAATGTGCACGTTGTCCCACGGACCCCACGACACGGAACAGTGGTCCATGATGAGGTTCTGGCATCCGTCGAGCGTCAGGGTGCACTTGCTGCTGTTCACGCTCTTGCCGCCGCGCATACGGATGTAGCGTATGATGACATTCTTGGCGTTCGAGGCAATCACGCGGCCGCCGTAGATGGTGATGCCCTCGCCCGGAGCCGTCTGTCCGGCGATGGTGACATTGCTGGCAATGGTGATGCTCTTGCCGGTGATGTCAATCACGCCGCCCACGTCAAACACGACGAAACGCCCTGCCTGACTCACGGCATCGGCCAGAGATCCTGTGCCGGCAGCGTTCAGATTCGTCACGTGGACCACCTGGCCTCCACGACCTCCGGTGGCGTATGCGCCGTAGCCTTCCGCACCGGGAAAAGCCAACTGCTGAGCTTGCAGTGTGAACACACATACGGATATCCACAGAGAAAAAAGTTGTCTTTTCATTGCAATATCTCTTTTACATTTATTGATTTGTTGCAAATTTACAACTTATTTTTTCATTCCTTCCATGTTTCAGCAGAAAAAATACTATATTTGCAATATAATTGCATTAAAGCTCTGACAAACACTATGAAAGTACTCCTCATCAACGGCAGTCCGCACGAAAACGGCAACACATTCTTGGCACTCAGCGAAGTGGCGCAGGCACTCAACCGTGAAGACATCCGGACGGACATCATCTCCATCGGCAAACAACCCTCTCAGGGCTGCATAGCCTGCGGATGGTGCGGCCGCACGGGCCGGTGCACCTACAGCGACGAGTTGTACTTCCGTCTGTGGCGCAGCATCAAGGACGGCATCGACGGTCTGGTCATCGGCTCGCCGGTCTTCTACGGCGGTCCCAACGGCGCCCTCTGTGCCCTGCTCGACCGCCTCTTCTACTCCATGCGCCACACGCTGGCCTACAAGCCCGGAGCCAGCGTCATCGTGTGTCGCCGCGAAGGCGCCTCGTCGGCCTTCGACCGTCTGAACAAATACTTCACGATGAACAACATGCCACTGGTGCCCTCGCAAAACTGGAACACGGTGTACGGCAGCGCCGCCGGTCAGGCCGCTCTTGACGAAGAGGGCATGCAGACGATGCGCACTCTGGGGCAGAATATGGCCTGGATGCTGCGCCGTCTCGCCGTGGAGGAGCAGGGGCATCCCACAGCGGAGCGTCCCGTCTGGACCGACTTCATCCGATGAGCCCCCTTCGGAGGAGGTCCGTAAAAAAACGAAAAGGAATCACTCAATTCAGCCATCTGCTCGACATCGAACTGATGGGAAAAGGCTATCTCACCAACTTCGTCTTCTGCGTCCTGGGCGCAGTGGTGGTGTTGTGGATTTGGAAGAAGATTTTCGACTGAGCCGCGCCAAGATTTACATTCAGAGGCTTCTCAGACTGTCGTCAGACTGTTCTCAGAGGCTTTAAATTTGGTTTTTATCGCCGCGTTTCAGGGCGTTTGGGGCGAATTCGGGCCAATATAAGTTAATCATAGATGCGGCAATGCATCTCATGGTCATCCATATAACAGGGATGTACGGGACCGAATCCGTGACCGAACTCATACTCCGCACCCAAACGGATGGCGCGGTCGATAAACTCTTCTCCTTTGGCCACGGCTTCGCCCAAAGTATAGCGTTTCGCCACATAGGTGGCAATGGCCGAAGAGAAGCTGTCGCCCGTTCCGTTGACGTTGTTGGTAGGAATGCGCTCTTTGGGGTAGCGCACCACCTCGTCGGTCTGCCTGTTATAGAACAGGTCCACCAGCCCGTCGCCCTCCTCTATGCTCTTGATGATGACCGAACAGCCGTACTCGCCCAAGGCCCTGACTTCACGGTCGCCCAGTTCGGAGGCGCCGAGGAGGACACGGGCTTCATGATGGTTGGGCGTGATAAGTGTGGCCTGCGGGAAAAGCAGATTCTTGTAGGCCTCAATGTTGACATCCGGCACCAGTTTCACGCCTTTGGAATTGACAATCACCGGGTCGATAATTTTGGGGATGGCCGGATAGTCTCTAAGCTTGGCGGCCACACCTTCAATGATGTCCAGCGAGGGTAACACGCCGGTCTTGATGCATCCGGCACCGATGTCGGAGAGGAAAGATTCCGTCTGGCTGACCACCAAATCGACGGGCAGCGGTGTGATACTTTTGACGCAGGTGGTGTCTTCATCCACAATGCCGGTGAGCGCACAGGCAGCATAACCGCCGCACGCCGTAATCGCCTTGATATCAGCCTGCATACCGGCGCTGCCTAAAGGTTCGCTTCCGGCAATCAGAAAAACTATATTGAGTTGTCGTTTCACTTCACACAAACCTTTGAGGCAAGACGCTTACATTTGTCGCGCAGGGCATCCTGAGAGGCGTCGAGCGTGTCCCAACAAACAACAACGCCCATACGACGGCCCACGTGGGCTTCGGGTTTGCCGAAGATGCGCAGATAGGTGCGTTCGGCAGCACACACGTCGTTCATGCCGCTGTAGTCGGGCGACTTGGTCTCCACGCCGGAGAGGATCACGGCAGAGGCGCCCTGGCGCTCCTGGGTGATTTCGGGAATGGGCAGCCCGAGCACAGCGCGACAGTGAAGCTCAAACTCGGAGAGATTCTGCGTGCCGGCCAGAGTCACCATACCGGTGTCGTGCGGACGGGGGCTCAGTTCACTGAAGAGCACGCCCTTTTTCTCGCTGACGAAAAACTCCACGCCCCAGATGCCGGCGCCTGTCAAAGCACGCGTCACCTTGTCGGCCATTTCCTGAGCGGCTTTCAGATGCTCGGGCTTCATGGCACGCGGCTGGAAGCTCTCGCGATAGTCGCCGCCCTTCTGCACGTGTCCGATGGGAGCGCAGAAGAGTGTCGGTCCGTTTTGCTGCGTCACGGTGAGCAGGGTAATCTCGTAGTCGAAGGGAATGAACTCCTCGACGATCACCTCCATGATATCTCCGCGTGCTCCCGCACAGGCGGCGTCCCAGGCGGCTTTAAGCTCATCGACGCTGTCCACCTTGCTCTGGCCGTGACCCGACGACGACATGAGTGGCTTGATGATGCAGGGGAAGCCGATGACACCGGCAGCAGCCTGCAACTCCTCGAAACTCTTGGCGTAGCGATAGCCGGCGGTCTTGAGACCCAACTCTTTGGCTGCCAGTTCGCGGATGGACTTGCGGTTCATCGTGAAGTTGACAGCACGCGCCGAGGGCACCACCTGAATCCCCATCTTCTCACAATCGTAGAGCTTCTCGGTGCGGATGGCTTCCACCTCAGGGACGATGATGTCGGGCTTCACCTCTTCCACGGTGCGCATGAGGGCCTCGCCGTCCAACATGCTGAACACGCGACGCTCGTCGGCCACCTGCATGGCCGGAGCGTTGTCGTAGCGGTCGCAGGCCACCACATACTGGCCCTTGCGCTTACAAGCGATGACGAACTCCTTGCCTAATTCTCCGGAACCTAACAGCAGAATCTTTTTCATTGTTTATTTGATGTTTTTTTTGATGATCTTGTCGTTTTCCTGCGCCTCAAAGAAGTGCACGTCTTTCAGGGCGTCGGGCATATATTGCTGCTCCACCCAATGACCGGGATAGTCGTGGGGATACTTGTAGCCTTTGGCATAGCCCAAATCCTTCATCGTGCGCGTCGGGGCGTTGCGCAGATGCAGCGGCACGGGCAAGTTGCCCGTCTCCTGCACTTTGGCGACAGCCTGGTTGATGCCCATATAGGCGGAATTGGATTTGGGCGATGTGGCCAAATACACCGTTGCTTCGGCCAGAGGGATACGCCCTTCCGGCCAGCCTATCTTTTGGCAGGCGTCGAAGGCGGCGTTGGCCAGCAACAGGGCATTGGGATTGGCCAGACCGATGTCTTCCGAAGCGGAGATGACCAGACGGCGTGCAATAAAATTGGGGTCTTCCCCACCCTCTATCATGCGGGCCAGCCAGTAGAGCGCCGCGTCCGGATCGGAGCCACGAATGCTCTTGATGAAGGCCGAGATAATGTCGTAGTGCATCTCCCCGTCCTTGTCAAAGGCCAGGGGATTTTGCTGCAGCAGTCCCGTAATGGCTTCGTCGGTGACTTTGAGACAGTCGCTGTTGTACACCAGGTCGAGGATGTTGAGCAGCTTGCGTGCATCGCCGCCGCTGAAGCGCAGCAGCGCTGCCGTCTCCTCCAAGACGATGTTTTTCTCCTTGAGATAAACGTCCTCCTTCAAGCTGCGCTCGGCCAGCGACAACAGATCGGCGTCTTCCAGAGGCTTCAGCACGTAGAGCTGACAGCGCGAGAGCAGCGGCCGGATCACCTCAAAAGATGGATTCTCCGTCGTGGCGCCGATGAGCGTCACCACACCCTGCTCCACAGCCCCCAGGAGCGAGTCCTGCTGCGACTTGGAGAAGCGGTGTATCTCGTCGATGAAGAGGATGGGCGTCTTCGTGTCGAAGAAGTTCTCGCCGCGGGCCTTCTCGATGACATCGCGCACGTCCTTCACGCCGGAGGTCACGGCCGAAAGCGTATAGAAGGGCACGTCAAGCTGATGGGCGATCACCATTGCCAGCGTCGTTTTGCCCACGCCGGGAGGCCCCCAAAGGATGAAGGAAGAGATGCGTCCGCTCTCTATCATGCGGCGCAAGACGGCACCTTCACCGACCAGATGCTTCTGTCCGATGTAGTCGTCGAGCGAACGGGGGCGCATTCTTTCTGCAAGCGGCTGCATAATCTGTGCGCAAAAGTACGAAATAATTCCGAAAAAAACAAATCACAGGTCGCGCTTTCACTTTTTTTTTGTACTTTTGCGGGCGAAAACAAAAGATTTATACTGAACAGAATATGGAGGACGCAAAAGAAAGTCTCAATTTCATAGAAAAAAGGATTAAAGAGGATTTGGCCAACGGTCGCAACGGCGGCAGACTGCAGACCCGTTTCCCACCCGAGCCCAACGGCTACCTGCACATCGGCCACGCCAAAGCCATCGCCATGGACTTCGGCGCCGCCCGCAAGTTCGGCGGCACGTGCAACCTGCGCATGGACGATACCAATCCCCAGAAGGAGGACATGGAGTATGTTCGCGCCATCGAGAAGGACATCCAGTGGCTCGGTTTCAAGTGGGGCAAGGAGGTCTACGCTTCCGACTATTTCCAGGATCTTTGGGACTTTGCCGAATGGTGCATCCTGCAGGGCCGCGCCTATGTCGACGAGCAGACCTCCGAGGAGATTGCCGCCCAGAAAGGCACCCCGACGGAGCCCGGACAGAATTCGCCCTACCGCGACCGTCCCGCCGAGGAGAGCCTGCGCCTCTTCCGTGAGATGAACTCCGGCAACGTGGCCCCCGGCAAGATGATCCTGCGCGCCAAGATCGACATGGCTTCGCCCAACATGCATTTCCGCGACCCCATCATGTATCGCGTGCTCAACATGCCCCACTGGCGCACGGGCAACAAGTGGAACGCCTATCCCATGTACGACTTCACCCACGGCCAGAGCGACTATCTCGAGGGTGTCACCCACTCCATCTGCACTTTGGAGTTTGTGCCCCACCACGAGCTCTACGACCTCTTCGTCACCTGGATCAAGGAGTGGCGCGGCGACGGGGGCGACATCGAGGACAACCGTCCCCGCCAGTTCGAGTTCAACAAACTGAACCTCAACTACACCCTCATGTCTAAGCGCAACCTTCTTATTCTCACCAACGAGGGCGTGGTCAACGGTTGGGATGACCCCCGCATGCCGACCATCTGCGGCATCCGCCGGCGCGGCTATTCGCCCGAGGGTGTGCTCAATTTCATCGACAAGATCGGCTACACCACTTACGACGCCCTCAACGACATCAAGCTCCTGGAGGCTGCCGTGCGCGAAGATCTCAACCTGAGGGCCACCCGCGTGAGCGCCGTCATCGACCCCGTCAAACTCGTCATCACCAACTACCCCGAAGGTCAGGTGGAAGAGCTCACGGCCGTCAACAATCCCGAGGATCCTGAGAGCGGCACCCACACGATCCGCTTCTCCCGCGAGCTGTTCATCGAGCGCGAGGACTTCATGGAGGACGGCGGCAAGAAATTCCTCCGTCTGGGTCCCGGCAAGGAGGTGCGCCTCAAAAACGCATACATTATCAAATGCGACGAGGATCCCGCCAAATGCATTAAGAAGGACGCCGACGGCAACATCGTGGAGATCTACGCCGAATACGATCCCGAGTCGCGCAGCGGCATGCCCGGCGCCGACCGCAAGATCAAGGGCAAGACACTCCACTGGCTCTCCGCGCCCCACGCCGTTCCCTGCGAGGTGCGTGAATACGAGCGCCTCTGGCAGTGCGAGAATCCCCGCGATGCCATCAAGCAGTATGAGGACGAGCACGGCGTGCGCGGCATCGAGGCCATGCGCCCCTTCCTCAACCCCGATTCGCTGAAGATCAACAAGAACGCCTACGTGGAGGAGTACGCCGCTTCGCTGCCCGAGCTCTCCTATCTGCAGTTCCAGCGCATCGGCTACTACAACGTCGATCCCGACTCTGCACCCGGCCGTCCGGTCTTCAACAAGACCGTAGGCCTCAGGGACAGCAAATAAACCCATCAACCGACTCTAAGAGACCCGGAACATTGAAACAGGACGATTACTTCGACTCACAGGATTTCCGCGAACTGCTCCAGCAATATGAGGCAGCACGCCGGGGCGGACGCCGCATCTATATGGACGGCGACGATTTGGCCGACATTGCCGAATACTACATCAACAACCATCGCGACCGTGAGGCCGACACCGTGTTGGCTGAAGGTCTGCGCATGCATCCCGACAATCCCGAGCTGCTTTATCTGCGCACGGAGCAGATCTTCGACCGCGGCCACGCGGAGGAGGCCTGTCAGGAGGCGCGCCGCATCCTCATGATGCACCCCGACCACACGCCCACCAAGGAGCTCTATCTGGAGATTCTTCTGGATCTGCAATACTGCACCGAGGCCGTCCATGTGGCCGAAGAGCTGCTCGACCGCGACGCCTACAACGCCGAGGTCTGGCACATGCTGGCCGATGCACAGACGGCGCTCTACCACTACGACGCCGCCCTCGAGAGCGTTGAGTACGGCCTCTCCGTGAATCCCGGCGACGACGACCTGCTTCATGCCAAGGGCGTGGCTCTCATCCAGCTGGAGCGCTACAAGGAGGCCGACGAGGTCCTGGCGGAATATCTCCGCCGTCATCCCGAGGACGACCACGCGCTCTACAACCGCTCCATCGCCCTCACATGCCTCGAGCGTTACGAGGACGCCTCCGCCCTGCTCGACCACGCCACGATGGTCTCCAAGGGCCAGTCTTCGGAGCAGACGCAGATTTATCTCCAGCAGGCCTACATCGAAGCCAAGATGGGCCATCGCAACGAGGCGCTTCTGGCACTCGACCTGGCCAAGGAGACAAAACAACTGTGCCCCCCGTCAGACGGGAGGCACGGCAATGTGATGGAGGACGCCGACTACGAAAACATCAAGGCGCAGATCCTCGAGCTTTTACATTAAGCTATCAAAAGCGAAATCTTTGGCTGTGCGGTAGCCCATGCCCGTCATCACGGCCAAGACTTCTCCGCTTTCGTTTTTCACCTTGATTTCCGAGCAGGGCAACTTGTGATGATTGACCGTTTCGTTGCATTCTGCCGTGATGGTTTCGCCCAATCCGGCGCTCTTAATATAAGAGATGTTGTTGCTCACGCCCACGGTCAGGATGCCGCGTGAATTGCACACGGCGGCGAAAGTCAGATCGGCCAGTGTGAACATCACGCCGCCCTGACACATGCCGGCGGCGTTGAGATGACGCTCCTCCACTTTGAGCTCTGCGCGGGCATAACCCTCACGGATTTCCACCAGACGGCAGCCGATGTCCCAGGCGAAGCGGTCGTCGCGGGAAAGGCGTTCAAGCAAACTCATGCAGATTCTTTTCTCTGATAATGCTGCTAGTCTTTTCCGTGTCCGAGGTGCGGAACACCAGAATACCCTTTCCTGATACGAGGAACGAATACATATAAGAGATGCTGATATCGGCCTCGGCAAAGATGCCCATCACGCGTGCGGCCTCTCCGGGTTTGTCTTCCAACTCTATGGTGAATACATCGGTGAGTGACACGGTGATACCCTGCTCCTGGAGCACGAGACAAGCCTTCTCCGGCTGATCGCAGATGACGCGGTAGATGCCGAAGTCTTGAGTATCGGCCACGGTGGAGGCGATGATCTGGATGTCGGCCTCCTTGAGGGCGTTCAGGATTTTGAGCAGCGTGCCGCTCTTGTTCTCGAGAAAGATGGATAACTGCTTCATGGCTTCTTTTTTTTACTGATATACTTTACGTTTGTCAACCACACGGACGGCCTTGCCTTCGCTCACGGGCAGCGAGCCCTTGGAGACGAGGCGCACCTTGGGCTTCAGGAGGATTTCGTCTCCTATCTGATGACGGATTTCGCCCTCCAGAGCCCGCAGCTTGACGTAGTCATCGGTACTTTCGTTCACTTCCACCTCCACGGTCATCTGGTCGTTGTTGTCCTCGGTGGTCAGCGTGATAAGATAGTTGGCTCCCACTTCGGGGAACTTCATCAATATCTTCTCAATCTGTATGGGGAAGATATTTACGCCGCGCAACACAATCATGTCATCGCTGCGTCCCTTCATGCGGTCCAGGCGCACATGGTTGCGTCCGCAGGGACAGCTGCGTCCCAGTACGCGGGTGAGGTCGCGCGTGCGATACCTTATCAAAGGCATAGCCTCGCGACGGAGGCTGGTCAGCACCAGTTCGCCAATTTCGCCGTCAGGCATGGGCTCAAGCGTCTCGGGATCCACAATTTCCACGATGTAGTAGTCTTCCCAAAAGTGCAGTCCGTTCTGCTCCTGACATTCGAAGCCGACACCGGGACCGCACATCTCCGACATGCCGAAACTGTTGTAGGCCTTCACGCCGAACATCTTCTCAATACGCTGACGCTGCTCCTCGGAGTGAGGCTCAGCACCTATGGCAAATACACGCAGTTTGGTATCTTTCTTGGGGTCAACACCCTGCTCCTGCATCACCTCGTAGAGGCGGTTAAGATAACTGGGTATGGCGTGAATGGCCGTGGTGCCGAAGTCCTTGATGAACTTAATCTGACGCAGTGAGTTGCCGGCAGCAGCAGGCACGGTGAGCATGCCCAAACGCTCGGCGCCGTACTGGAAGCCAAGGCCGCCGGTAAACATGCCGTAGCCCGATGAGTTCTGGAAGATGTCGTCAGGACGGAGTCCCACCATCCACAGGTTGCGGGCCACCTGATTGGCCCACTCGTCCAGGTCTCTCTGTGTGTGGAGAATGACGGTGGGGTTACCGGTGGTGCCGCTGCTTGAATGCAGGCGTACACATTCGCTCAGGGGCACGGCGGACAGACCGAAGGGATAAGTGTCCCTGAGGTCCTGCTTTGTGGTGAACGGCAGACGGCGCACGTCATCGGGCGACTTGATGTCATCGGGCGTCACACCCATTTCGGCAAACTTCTTGGCGTAGAAGGGTACCTTCATACACTGCTGCATGGTCTCGCGCAGACGCTTCGTCTGCAACTTGCTGATCTCCTCCCTCGAGAGCGTCTCGTATTCGGGATGGAGGTATGGTGATTTAACATCCATGGTGTTTATGGAATTGGGTTATACGTTCGGTGAACAGCGGCTCCTGTTCCCTGCTGAAGAAGGAGGTGCAGATTCTTACGCCCTGCTGTGTGGAGCCCATCGTGTCGAGCGGGAACACTGCGATGCCAGAGATCATCAGTTCGCGCGTCAGCTCCAGGTCGTTCATGCCGGGATACTGCACGGTGAAGTAGAAGCCGTCGGCCAGCGGTGCGCCCATGTCGTTGTCATAAACCAGATAGAAGCCGTTGGCCAGCAGCACGTCTTTCATGAACTTGGCCCTGCGTCCGTACTCCTTCACGTCGTCGAGGAAGCGGTACTGTCCGCTCACGGCAGCCTCCATCAGCGCGGCCATAGCGTGCTGCACGGAGTGCGTCGTGCCGCTGGAGAGGGTGTACATCAGTCGGCCCACAAAGAAGTCGCCGAAGGTCCCCACTCCGAATTTCTCCTTCAGGGGCGCAAACGTGCGGTGGTAGAGCTCGTTGGAGATGCACGTCACACCGCTTCTCTGGCCGGCATAGGAGAAGGCCTTCGAGGCCGAAATCCACAGCACGTAGTTGTCCGTGTAGCGGGCCACGGTGGCCTGGAAGGGCGCCTCGAAAGGATGCGAGAGGTCGCGGCGGAAGTCCATGGCGAAATAAGCCAGGTCCTCCAGCACGATGACGTTGTACTTCGTGGCCAGCTGTCCGATGCCCCGGAGCTCTTCCTCCGTGAAGCAGACCCACGAGGGGTTGTTCGGGTTGGAATAGACGACGGCCGAGATGTGGCCCTTGGAGATGATCTCCTCCAGCATGGCGATGAGGTCCTTTCCGCGATAGCTGTAGATGTCGAGCGCTTCGTGCTTGATACCGAGCACGTCACACTGCGCCGTCTGCACGGGGAATCCGGGCTGTATGAGCAGCACGGTGTCCTGCCTGCTGTCGGCGTAGGCGTGCTTCACGGCCAGGAAGGTGGCGAAGGTGCCCTGCATGCTGCCCGTGGTGGGCACACAGCCCTCGGCGTCGATGTCCACGCCGATAAAGGCTTTCACAAACTGCGAGGCCGCCTCCTTGACGCGGGGAATGCCGCCGTTGGGCGGATAGGTGGTGGCGCAGCCCTTACTCAGAGCTTCCTGCTCGGCCTTCAGAGCGATCTCCGAAGGCTGCAGACCGGGCACACCCATCTCCAGATGGATCACCTTTTCTCCGGTGCGCTCCTCGATGGTTTTCGACAGCGCCTGCATGTCGCGTATCGTGGCCTGGGAGAAGTCCCCGAGCCCCATCGAGTCAATGATCTCTATGACTTTTTCTCTTTCTAACACTGTTTGACTGTTTGTTTTGGTTTGTATATCCAAATCCTTGGGAACAAATGAGTTATTTCTGCCAGTTGCTGAAATCGCGCTTGTCGTTCACGTGCTTGGCCTTGCCCGTGGAGCGCTCGATGGTGCCGGGCGGCTGGATGTGGATGTTGGGTTTGATGCCCGTGAGCGACACGAGACGATCGTAGAGCGGCTTGATGAAGGGCATCTGCTTGCCGGGGTTCGGCGAGAAGAACTCTTCGCGCAGCTCCACGTCCAGGTCGAAGGTGTCTTCGTTGCCCTTGCGGTCCACGGTGATGAAGTATTGGGGCGTGAAGGCGGGGAACTCCGTCAGCACCGTCTCGATCTGGCTGGGGAACACGTTCACGCCGCGGATGATGAGCATGTCGTCGCTGCGTCCCAGCACCTTGCCCATTCTCACTGCCGTGCGTCCGCACTTGCAGGGCTCGTAGTTGAGGCTCGTGAGGTCGCGGGTGCGGTAGCGCAGGATGGGCATGGCCTCTTTGCAGAGCGAGGTGATGACCAGCTCGCCCACTTCACCGGGAGCCACGGGCTCGAGCGTCTCGGGATTGAGGATTTCGGGCAGGAACATGTCTTCCCACACGTGGGTGCCGTCCTGGTATTCACACTCGCCGCCCACGCCGGGGCCGCACATCTCCGTCAGTCCGTAGATGTCGATGGCCTTGATGTGGAACTTGGCTTCCAACTCTCTTCTGATGCCCCAGGTCCAGGGCTCTGCGCCGAAGAAGCCCACGCGCAACTTGAGCGTCGAGGGATCCACTTTCATCTTCTCCATCACCTCGGCCAGATGCAGGGCGTACGAGGGAGTGGCGGCGATGGCAGCCGTACCCATGTCCTGCATCATCATGATCTGCTTGGAGGAGTTGCCCGAAGAGGTCGGCAGCTGCACGGCACCGACTTTGGCGATGCCGTCGTGCACGCCCAGACCGCCGGTGAAGAGGCCGTAGCCGTAGGCCACCTGCACCACGTCGCCGGGACCGATGTCGCCGACGGCCAGCACGCGGGCCACGCACTCGGCCCACATGTCGAGGTCGTTCTGCGTGTAGACACCCACGACGGGCTTTCCGGTGGTGCCGCTGGAGGCGTGGATGCGCCTGATTTGATCGGCGGGCACAGCCTGCAGCCCGAAGGGATATTCGTCGCGCAGGTCATACTTCGTGGTGAAGGGCAGCTTCGTAACGTCATCGACCGTCTTGATGTCTTCCGGCTTCACGCCCAGCTCGTCCATCTTTCTCTTGTAGAAGGGCACGTTCTCGTAGCACCGCTTCACGGTGGCGGCGAGACGTTCGCTCTGGAGCTTGCGCATGTCCTCTCGGGCCATGCACTCCATTTGGGGATTGTGTATCATTTCTTTCTATGGTGTTGTTGTGTGTGTTTACTTCTTGCTGCCTGCGGCCACACCGGCATCGAAGGCCTTGAGGTTGGCCTCCACAATCTGCTCTCCCTTGCGGGCGAACACGGTGGCGATGGCCTCGCGCAGACTCTCCACGGAGAGAATGCCGATGGCGGGGGCGGCCATGCCCAGCAGCACCATGTTGGCGCCTCGGGGGTTGCCGCAGTCTTTGGCCACGGTCTCGATGTCGAGCTTCACGCTGGGCAGGGCGTCGAGCTCCTGCTGCACGGCTTCTTCATCGGGATAGTTGGGGATGTTGACGAAGGGCTTCGAACTGGTCACGATCTTGCCCTCTTTGCTCAGATAGGCCAGGTAGCGCATCGACTCCATGGGCTCCATGGAGATGATCACGTCGGCACCGGCCTCGGGGATGAGGTCGCTCCAGATGGGTTCGGTGGACAGACGCAGGTTCGACTGCACGTCGCCGCCGCGCTGACTCATGCCGTGCACTTCGGCCTGCTTCAGATAGAGACCGGCCTTCGTGGCGGCTTCACCGATGATGGTGGCGATGGAGAGGATGCCTTGTCCGCCCACACCGCACAGTATGATGTCTTTCTTCATTGTTTCTTGGCTCTAGCATGACGGGCAAAGGTCTGGATGCACTCCCTTCGGGGGATGATCACAGAGACACCCTTGTATTCGATTTCCTCCTTAATCACCTGCGTGATTTCAGGCATGTTCTTGGGCAGGGGCACGACGACGCGCACGTGCTCGGGCTCCACGCCCAGACCCAGACAGATGGCCTCAAACTTGTTGGTGCCGGCCGAGTCCTGTCCGCCGGTCATGCCGGTGGTGAGGTTGTCCGAGATGACCACGGTGATGTTGGCCTTGTCGTTGACGGCGTCCAGGAGGCCCGTCATGCCGCTGTGGGTGAAGGTCGAGTCGCCGATGATGGCCACGGCGGGGAACAGACCGGCGTCGGCCGCACCCTTGGCCATCGTGATGCTGGCACCCATGTCCACACACGAAGAGAGGCTCTTGAAAGGAGGCAGTGCACCGAGCGTGTAGCAGCCGATGTCGCCGAACACGCGGTGGTCGGGATATTCTGCCAGCACCTGGTTTAGCGCCGTATAGACGTCGCGGTGGCCGCAGCCCTGACAGAGCTGGGGCGGACGGGGCGCCATGTTCTTGGCGGGAGCCCACACGGCACCTGCCTCTTTGCCCAGCGCCTTGGCCACGCTGTCGGGCGTGAGCTCTCCGGTGCGGGGCAGGTCGCCCGTCAAACGGCCCTTCACGGGATATCCGGCACCCAACAGGCCTTTCACCATCTCCTCCACCACAGGCTGTCCGTCTTCGATCACCATGAGGGCGTCGCATTCTGCGGCCAGCTTCTTGATTTTGTCTTCGGGCAGAGGATATTGCGAGATCTTCACCAGGTTGGCCTCTTCGCCCACGGCTTCCTTGACGTAGTTGTAGGCGATGCCGCAAGCCAGGATACCCAGCTTCGAGGCTGAGGGCTCCACCCTGTTGTAGCGGCTCTCTTCCGAGGCCTGCTTCATGGCCGGCTGCTTTTCGAGCAGCGCCACGTATTTCTTGCGGGCGATGCCGGGCAGCAGCACCCAGGCGTCGGTCGAGGGGCTCAGCGGCTTCTCGGCCACGGGCTCCGTCACCTCCACGCCGGCACGCGAATGGGCCAGACGGGTCACCACGCGCAACACCACGGGCTCCTGCAGCTTCTCCGAGAGTTCGAAGGCCGAGGTCATCATGTCGTAGGCCTCCTGCTGGTTGGAGGGCTCAAAGCAGGGCACGAGGGCAAACTTGGCGTAGAAGCGCGAGTCCTGCTCGTTCTGCGAGGAGTGCATCGAGGGGTCGTCGGCGGCCAGCACCACCAGTCCGCCCTTCACGCCGGTGATGGCGCTGTTGACGAAGGCGTCGGCGCAGACGTTCATGCCCACATGCTTCATGCACACCAGGGCGCGCTTTCCGGCATACGACATGCCGAGGGCGGCCTCCATGGCGGTCTTCTCATTGGTGCACCAGCGTGAGTGCACGCCGCGCTCCCTGGCCAGAGGGTTGTTTTGGATAAATTCTGTGATCTCGGTGCTGGGCGTGCCGGGATAGGCATACACGCCGCTGAGTCCGGCGTTGATGGCTCCCAATGCTATCGCTTCGTCACCTAAAAGGAGTTTTTTCATGCTTTTCTATGATTTTTTTACGTAAAATCGCGACAAAGATAATAAAAATTCCGTAACTTTGCGGCCTCAGAGTCCTTGAAAACCTCTTTAAAAACAAGATTTATGATAAAAAACCGTTCTGTGAGCGTATCCTACATGCTGATGGGGATACTTTTCTGCTCCTGTCTTATCATCAGCAACCTCCTCAGCGTAAAACTTCTTCGCATCACCGATTCGCTGTCCATTTCGGCGGCCATCATCATCTTCCCCATCACCTACATCCTCAACGACTGCATCGCCGAGGTCTGGGGCTACCGCAAGGCGCGCCTCATCATCTGGATGGGTTTTGCGATGAATTTCCTCTGCGCCGCCTTCGGCATGATTGCCACCGCGCTGCCTGCCGCCGACTATTGGGTGCAGAATGAGGAGCACTTCAATTTTATGTTCACGCTCGCGCCGCGCGTGGCCACGGCTTCCTTTGCCGCTTTCCTTGTGGGCAGCTTCCTTAACGCCTACGTCATGTCGCGCATGAAGCTCTCCAGCGAGGGTCGCAACTTCTCCCTGCGTGCCGTCGTCAGCACGCTCTGGGGCGAGTCGGCCGACAGCTGCATATTCTTCCCCTTTGCCTTTTGGGGCATGATGCCCGCCGGCGAACTGCTCAAACTGATGGTGATGCAGGTGGTCCTGAAGACGGCCTATGAGATTGTCATGCTGCCGCTCACCTGCCGCGTGGTGGCTTTCGTCAAGCGCTTCGAGGGTGTCGATGTCTTCGACCGCGACCTCAAGAGCTACAACCCCTTCCGCCTCGGCGACATATAATGTCGTCAAACTCCTTGGGCAGGATGACGTTCTCGCAGTCTATGGCGTGGTAGAACAGCGGCGCGATCTCCTTCTCCGTGAATCCTGCTATGCCGCAGCCGATCTTCGTCACCAGGAACGTCAGCTCCGGGTGCTCCTTGGCGAACCTGATGAACTCGTCCACGTAGGGCTTGATGGTGTCCACCCCGCCCTGCATGGTGGGGATGGCATAGCTCTGCCCCTGCAGTCCTACCCCTTGCCCCATGATGGCGCCAAACTTGCGATAGGCGACATACGCCGCACCGCCGCCGTGCATGCCCTTCAGATTGCTGCCGAACACAAAGATCTCGTTCGGCTGCAACTCCGTAATAAACTCCGGTGTGTGTTTTCTGTTGTCCATAATATCTTCTCCGAAAAAATCCGTACTCTCGCAAACGCCCGCTTCCGCCATGTCTGCCATCGCCCACGGCATCGACGGAGCCGAAAACTCTCTCTCCGGCATCCCGTACCCGATGCGCGAGAGGGCTCTCTCGTCCATCACCTCCGGCATATCCAGATCCATGTCGAAGTGCTTCTTGAAATACGGCACGACGATCTCCTCCTTCAGCCTCTTATACTTCTGCGATATGGCCGAGGGCGTCATCCCCAGCTCGACCGCTATCTCCTTGGACTTGAATCCCTGCAACAGCAGCATGTTGATGATCAGCCGCTCCTGACGGTTGAGCGGTGCATGGTCGCACAGATCCTCCACTATCCTGTTGAACTGCAGTCGCAGGTCGTCGCTCACGTCGAATGAGCGCAGATAGTCCTCAAACGTGATGCTGCCGTACTCCTTGCGATACCATTTCAGGGCATCAAGCACCACATAGCGGAATCCGTTGATGAGCCACGTCTTCAGGCTGATGTTGGGCGAATGATCCTCCAGCGGCTTCCAGCCGTGCTCCATCAGGTAGAGCGCATATTGGTGAGCCAGCGACATGAAGTCCAGGTTCTCCTTCCCGCGCAGCTGATACCGCTGGTCGAAGATGTTGTAGCCCACCCGGCAGTATCCGTAGAAATACTCACGGATAATGTCGGAGTCGCCTTCGCGGAAGCCACTCATGATCTCTTCGTCTGAGAGTCGCTGATAGTACATCGTTGCCTGTTTCTTCTGCAAAAATACAAAAAAAATCAAACCGCACTTAATTTTTTCCGAAAAGCTTCTTCAAAAAGATAAAATAGTTGATGTAAAACTTAAAATGTAAGATTATGGAAAGAATTCACAACCTCATTATCGTTGACGAGAGCGGCAGCATGGAAGTTATACGCAAGCAGGCTTTCGCCGGCATGAACGAAACCCTGCAGACCATCCGCAAGATGCAGGAGAAGTTCCCCGAGCAGGAGCAGTTCGTCACCCTGCTCACCTTCGACAGCGGCCACACCACCTGGCACTACGACAACACGCCGGCCTCCCGTACCGGCGACTTGGCCTGGAAAGACTATCGCCCCGGAGGCTGCACGCCTCTCTACGATGCCATCGGCAAGGGCATCTCGAAGGTTAATGCGCAGATTGAAGAGGGCGCCCGCGTGCTCGTCACCGTCATCACCGACGGCGAGGAAAACAGCAGTGAAGAATGGACGCTGAAGATGGTCCGCACGATGATTGAGAAGCTGAAGCAGCAGCACTGGACTTTCACGCTCATCGGCACCGACAACCTCGACGTGGAGACCATGGCCCGCTCCTTCGCCATCGACGAGCATCTGGAGTTCCAGCAGGACGACGAGGGCACCAAGGCCATGTTTGCCCGCGAGCGCCGCAGTCGCGAACGTTTCAACTGCTGCGTTGCCGAGAAGGTCGCCATGCCCTCGGGCTCCTTCTTCGACGAAGACTGATGGCTCCTCATTATGTAGAATCCGCTTCTGTAGTCAATTTCTACGGAAGCGGATTTTCGTTGTGAGACGAATGAGACGAAAGAGACGAAATCAGTTTTGCGCAAACCTGTGCAGCTGCTCCAGTTCTTCTTGCGACACACTCACGTTGCCGCCGTTCTCGATATAGTGAATCAACCACTCCGCCTTCCCTTTACTCATAAAGGCGTTGTCGAATGCTTTCAGATAGTATCGAGCCGCCAAATCGCAGTTCTTCTTTTCCGGATGATCATCGCCCCTATAGACATCGCCCAGCATCATACACAGGAACGGATCCTGTTCGGCCAGCCCGGCCAGCCGGGTCTCCTCCAGCCTGAACAAACCTTTCTCTGCTCCTGTCACTAACAGGGCTACGGCAAAGCTACTGCCTTTGCTTATCGCTTCGTCAAGGTAATGGCGGCAGGCCACCGTATCGTCTTTTTCGCCCGCCACAATGGCCTTCATGGTGTATCCTTCACACGACCCTGCCATCAACAGCGAGTCGGCATAAAGCAGTGCGGCCTCATGGAAACTCTTATCCATACATTTGATGGACCTGTAGAGCAGTCCGTATTCTGATTCCTTTGGCAGGGAGTCCAGATACATCTCCAACTTTTCGATACTGCCAAACCTTTCCGCCTGAAATGCCATACACGACATCTTCATGAAGTCTCTCTTCACACCGTGTCCGTCCCGGTAGCAATTGGCCAGTTCCAGAAAGGCCGCTCCGTCGCCGCCTTTGGCCCGCTCTTCCAGCGCTCTCAAATCATAGGTCTCTTCCTTTTCGGGTACGACCTCCGTGTACAGACTCTCGGAACATGCGGCGAGCCCCAGCACAACCGCAGCGCAATAAAACAGTTTTCTCATCTCTTGAATCTTATTGGTGTTCTACAATCATTGTCGTTGTATTTATGACTATAGATGCCAATAAGTAACCAAATCTATCAGAGAAAACGAAAAAATCAATGCTCCACCATCACTTTGTGTGCGGTGATCACATTCTCTGCCGCATTGTATTTCTGTACGTAGCTGACTCCCGGCATTTTGCCCGTCAGTTTGTTGCCTTCAATGCCCACATGCATGCCGTCGGCAAAGACGTATGCACTACCCTCTTCACATTCCTTCTGCTCCCCCACTTTCAACGATATAATCCCGGGCTGCACGCGGTAATAGACGAAGCTGCCCATCTGCGTCATCACCTCCAGGGCGTTGTCCGTCAGTGAGGTCACGAACCATCGGTATATCCTGCGGTATCCGTATCCGTTGGACCAGAGGTTGAGCATGATGCCGTTGTGGTAATAGGTGCCGTAGGTGTTAGTGTCGAAGCCGTAGTCCATGTAGTAGTCGTAGCCCAGGTATGTCGCGTCTTCGTTGAAAGTCAGCACCTCATAATATCCCCGCTCCGTGCGCCCCCACATCCAGGTCCCGACGAGCGAAGCCTCATCGGGTTTCGGCTCTTTCTCCGTGAAGGTCACACAGTCCACCTCATCTATCGGAATCTCCAGCGTGTGTCCGTCCTTATAGTTCACGCACATCGTGTTCTGTGCGCTGCAGGGTCCGAAGCATAATATGAATATCAGTATAAATATCGGTCTCATGGCTTCAGAATTTTGAGTATAGCCATTCCAAAAACGAACGGCGATGCGCTGAAGGGCTGCCCTGATCAACTTTTTGCGTGGCCACCAACATCATGCCCCCGTCGCCTTCATAATACACCATCGGCAGTGCATCGAGAGGTATGTGTAGGATTTGTGTAGGCTGTAGCAGCATTCATTGAGTTAATATTATGATAATTACAATGAAATCGTGTAGGTATGTAGGCTTAAGCCTGATTTTTTTTGCAAAAGAAGGCTTTTGCAGAAGAGTTCGTGCGGCAATTTTCGGCCGAATATGAAGATTCTCTTGAAAATTCGAGTAATTCTCGAGAAAAGTATGTATCTTTGCGTCAAAAATCAAGAGTTATGCGTTACAGAATCAAGAAAGAGACCAAGCCTACCCTACCCACTTTCGGCAAATACAAGGCCGTTGCCGTTCACAACCAGACCGTCGAGAGTCGTCAGCTCTGCGAAGAGGCGGCGCGCGATCTGAGCATCAGCGGCGGCGCACTGGAGGGCATGATGATGTGTCTTGCAGACACCATCCGCCGCCATCTGCAGATGGGTGACAAGGTGCGCCTGCGGAATTTGGGACTGATGAAACTGGAGATCAAGAGCGACAAGGTGGACAACCGGAAGGACTTCCGCGCCAAGAAGCACATCCGCGGCGTCCGGCTCCACTTCATCCCCGAGAGCGCCGAAGGCACCCAGGCCCTCTACGAAGGCATCACCTTCGAGAGGGAAAAGGAGTGAAATCCAAGGGTTGTGGTAAAAAAGGGAAAAATACTGAAAAAAAATCAGTTCTCATTCGCCTCACAAGTAATTTCGCGAGACAACTACCCTACCTCACCTCAATTCAGCACCCATGTCAACAAGATTGTCATAAACTATGTATAACTTCTATAAACAAAAAAAAATCCCGCCGCAGACAGAAGCGCTGCGACGGGACAAGAATAGTTGATCAGTTGTAAGACGTGTGGAAGTTGCTTTAGGCGTTACTTCGCGAGATACTTCTTGCCACCCTGGATATACACACCCGTTGCGGGCTTCTCCTTCAGACGACGGCCCATAAGGTCGTAAATGGGCTCATTCTCGTCTGCTGACTTTAAGGCCTCGCCGGACTTCACCTCTTTCACATCCAACGGGTCAATCGGCAGGATCTGCCCGAATTTGCTCCAGGGAGATGTCACCCTGTAGGCATCAATGACATCCGCATAGACGTAGAGCGTGGCATCAGCCAAAGGACTGTTTGCAAAAGCTTCAACAGAAGTAACGGGCACCGGCACTGTGGTGTAACGTTTATAGACGCAATACCGCTCATAGGGCTCCATACTATTCAGATATTCCTGCCATTCAGACTCATAGGCGCTCTTGAGCATCACCTCAGAATCCGTGCGCTTGATGTAGGGATTGCGCAACAGGTTGATCCACTTAGTGTTGGTCTTCGATGTAGCCGTTCTGTTATTGTACACCTTCTTGTAGTAGTCCAACCACTTGGCCTTACATTCATCTGCGGGATAGACATTGTCTATAGTAACATCCACAGTCTCATCAACGTTGGCCGTTGTCGGATTATCAGGATGAGCGGGATTGAAGGGATACAGGTCGTCTGCATCAGTCAAAGTACTCGGATCGACACCGGGCAGAGGCTTCACGGGCTCGTTAATGGCGTAGCTTGAGGGATCTATCTCACTTTCCTTCACAAGACATACCACTTTGTTAAGCCCCGTGCAGTACGAGAATGCTTCTGTGTCAATGCTGGCCACCGTCGAAGGAATCGTGACAGACTCCAGACTTACGCACCCGGAGAATACACTACTGCCAATCCTCGTGACACCCTCAGGAATCGCGATAGACTTTAAATTGATGCAACCGAAGAAAGTCAAGTCCTCGTAGCTCGTCAACTTGGCCCGAATATCGACTGTTTCAAGAGAGTTACATTCATAGAATGCACTTCTGCCGACGCACACCACGCTGTTGGGAACAGTGAAGGATACAAGATTGGAACAACCGGAGAAAGCCCCATCTCCGATAAACCTTGTGCCTTCCTTGAGGTCGTATTTACTCCAATCCTTATCCGTTACTTCAACCAAATAAGTGTCAGCATATCTGCACCGACCTTCTACAGGAAGGCTTACACAGCCATCGAAGGCCTTGGCGCCAATGCTCATCACGGTAGCGGGGATATTTACCGACGTCAGCTTGGCGCAGCCGCTAAACGCTTCGTCGCCAATACTTCCGACACCATCAGGGATGGACACCGACTCCAAATCGGTGCAACCGGAGAATGCCCGGTTACCCACAGTCTTCACGGCACCGCCCAAGATGTATTCCCTCACCTGTGGGCCAAAGATTGTCCCAAGATTATAGGATTCATTGTAACTTTCGTTTGCTGTCACGTAGTCTGAGTTTACTGTGACGGAACCCAAGTGTTCGAATAGGAAAGCACTGTTGCCGATTCTCTCCACACGCTCCGGAATGGTTACCGACATCAGGCTGCACTTTGTGAAAGCAGAGGCACCTATGTATGTCGCGCTTTCGGGGATGTTGACTGACTGCAAACTATAGCAGGCATAAAAAGCGCCCTCTCCGATGCTCTTCACGCCTTCTGGAATGCTGACGGAGCGGATTTGCGTACCGTAAATGAAGGCATATTGCCCGACGGATGTCACGCCCTCGGGGATGACCACATCAAACACTTCTGCTCCGTTCACATACAAGTGCTCTGCCCAGTAGAGCGGGTTGCTCGTATTCGAGACAAACGAGATGCCACACAGATTCCGAATGCCCGCGAAGTCTGCACGTTTCAGATTGCCGCACCCTCTGAATGCATCTCTGCCAATGATGCTCACATTCTTGGGAATAGACACAGATTCCAGCTTTTTGCAGCCAGAAAAAGCATAAGCACCGATGCCGGTCAAACTTTCCGGCAGGTGGACAGACGTCAAATTTTCGCAGTCGTCGAAGGCATAGACGCAGAGACTTGTCACGCCCTCCTTAATTTCCACATTGGTGATTTCTCCATCATAATCCTCCCACGAGTCGAAGCTGAAAACATATGGGTACATCTCGCCCGTGCCTTCTATCACGAGATGACCGTCGTTGCTGAGGCTGTATGTGACGTCATCTCCGCATTGGCCTGTCAGCATCACCGACGGATTCTCAACCGTCACGCTGCACGTGGCGGAGAGATTGGTGCCGTCGGTAGTTTTCGCGGTAACGGTGGCCGTGCCGGTCGCCACAGCTGTGACAAAGCCTTCGTCATCCACGGTGACCACGGCCTCGTTTGAGGATTCCCACTGCAGCGGTGACTCGGCGCCTTCCGGCAGGAATGTGGCCAGCAGCTGCTCCTTACGGCTCTTGACGAGGGTCAGCGACGTTTTGTTGAGCGAAAGGGAGGTTGCTTTTTCCTCTTTCAGAAGTATGGAGCCCGAGCTCTTGCCGCCGGCAGTGACGGGAAGCCAGTCCTCTTCTCCGTCGGCTCTTGCATACAGCCACAGGCGGTCGCCTTCTTCTATTGCCGTACCGCTTTCTATCGTACATGATATCACCCGATTGCTGATATAATAATATCCTACGTCCAGGGATATCTCGCGGCTGTCGCTCACCCAAGCCTTGAATTCATTGTTCCTGTTGCAGAGCATCACGGCATATTCTCCGTCAAAATTATTCGGCCCGATACACATGAGCCTGCTGTATATGACATCGAAGGTCGCGCCGGCCTTTATTTCCCCGCTGTATGACACAGCGGAGAACGACAGCGGAGCGCTCTCTCTCCATTCACTCTCCTCCAAGGGCTTGATGCCACAGACCATTTCATCCAACAGATAGCGATCCGACGTGATGTATCCGTCCGTATAGTATCCGTTGTTGAATCCTCCCCACCCCATGTTGTAGTGGTAGATGCCCGAGGCATTCACGCCATCAATCACAAAGGCGTGTCCGCCGCCGGAGGTTTGGCTGTCAGCGCCGACAAAGACCGGCCTGTTTTGCTGCAAGTCAGCGAGAATCTGTTCATTCCACGAAGTTGTGCTCACTACGCTGCGGTTTACAAAGTGGGCATCGTAGTAGAACCAGTCCTTCAACGCCTGCTCCACCCGATACGAGAATGCCGACGAACCGTCATCGGCGGTCGTGCCGTAGTCCATACTCACGGCGATGCCGCAATCCAGCATCAGGCGCGAGACTTCATCGCTCTCTGCCGTGCCTTCATTCACGTGCAACGGTATGAGACTCCAGTCGAATGTCTCCTGGGAAAAGTCACGGCTAAGGGCAAACGAATGCGTGCCTGACGTATAAGACCAGCTGCCGCGTCCGCGCTGGGGATGCTTGTGGTACTGCATCACCTCCGCCATAGCGGTGGCCACGCATCCGGAATAGCACGACTCTCCCTGATATTTCGGGGCAAACTTATCGTTGAAGAATGCGCCGTCCTGATCCCAATTTGCCGTTGTCAGCAAGATCGGCGTGATGACGGCGCTCACTCTGGGGACGTCTGCCGTCGCCTCGCCGCTGCGCACCAGGGCAATCTGCCTGTCGTAGCCATCGAGGAAGAAGCCGGCTCCGCGGTTCCAATATTCGGGGTGGAAGCTGCCTTCCAGCGAATAGGCCAGCACCTCCGTCACCTCGCTTTCTCCGGCGATGACCACAAAGCCGTGACCGTCATCGGCATTGTAGATATAGTAAGCGGGAGCCGTTTGCGATGCCGGCTGCGCTGCCACACGGGCATGACGCTGCTGCGGCATCACCCTGCTGACGCTGACCGCCGGCGCCACTCTGGCCTGCCGCTTGGCTGGAACTGCCTGCGAGTTGAAAAACTCCAAAGCCTTGGTCTTGGCTTCATCTTCCGTCACCTCACGCGCCATGAGAGACATCATGGACGCAATGCTCACGAACAGGAGCAGAGTCATTCTGCGCCAAACGTAAAAATTATCTTTTTGTTCCATCGTTGATTAATATATACGCATTCCTTATAATATCCTTCTATATCTCGTCTCCATACTGAAGTTTGAAAGATCTGATTATTATTTCCCGTGATCAAGATACAAAAAAAGCGTGGAGACCCTGTGTTACTTCGTTCTAATCACCGAGGCTCCAAAATACCGCACCCAGTCAGAACGAACAACAATTATCCCACGCAGATATAACTACAACATGGGCGTCCATTGCTGCTACATCACTTCTGAGGGTCGAATGTTCGAAGTTCGGAACTCAGCGATGAAGCGTAAAGTAAACGCCTTTTCCATATATGGTGTCCCACAAACATCTTAAAAACGCTTTTTTAAAGTCTTTCCCAGTGGTTTTTACACCACTTTCGGCTAGGAGACAATGCAAATATATAGAAAAAACAACAATTAACATTTTTTATCAAACAAAAAAAGCAATAATATGCTCAATAACATAAAATTGCCCCACCTATTGTCTCATAAAGTCGTAATCATATAAACGGTGACGCCTGAGGATCCCCCACCTCATTCGTCTCGCGAAAATGCTCGTGAGACGAATGAGACAAAGGAGACGAATGGTTAGTAACTTGTATCAAAAAAATAGAAATTACACTTTGTTGTCCACAGAAGCTCTTTTATGAAATAGTGAATAAATGCATTCAAAAACATACATAAACCACTTTGACAATTTACAGGGTTCGAACACTTTACCTAAGGCATCAAGCATGTCATCACAACTCTGATAGCGTTTATCCGGCTTATTCTCACAAGCCTTGGCGATAACACGCCTTATGGATCTATTATTTATTTTGTCAACAGGTATTTTTTTATGCAACTGCATATTAACCATATCGTAAAATGAACCTTCTTGCGGAGTGTAACCGACAATGCATTCATACAACATTATGCCAACGGAGTATAAGTCAGTAGTCATATTATATGGATTATAGCTCTGTGTCATTTCAGGGGCAGCATAATAAAATGAAACATATCCATATCTATACATTATCTCAACTTCGTTGTCTTTACATCTGTCTCTGTATCTTTCTCTTTGTACTCTACTCAACTGCTTAGCAATGCCAAAATCTATCAACTTGATCCTTCCATCTGTTGTCAGCATAATATGCCATGGAGCAATACACAAATGAATATATCCATTATCATGTAATACTTTCAAGCCGGAAAGAACACCCATTATGACCTTTTGCGCAAAATGTTCCGTGTCATTTGTATAATCACGTCGCATCTTAACAGCAAAAGGTATGTCTTCTCCGTCACTATCTTTTGTTTTGTCCTTAAGCACATCATACAAGGTCACACCGTCAATCTGCTCGCTTATGATATATCTACGTTTAATAACCTCACCATGATCCGAAACCATTTGTGTTTCAATATATCCTAATTTTTCTACGAGATTGTCACTTTTCAATTGCATGCTGGCTTCTAATTTTGCATGCTCATAATCATAGAGAGTCAGGTCCATATAGAGTTTTTTGATGGCAACCGATCGCCTGGCTCCGTTACGCTCATTCACGCAAAATCCACGATACACCTTTCCAAGCCTATCTTCATCGATGGGAGCAACATTCATATCAAACTCATAGAAAATTCCTTTTTGTTTTTCGGATTCTCCTCTTAATCTTATAATCTCAGGAAGATGCCTATCGACCGGATTAAGTGTCTTTTGGCTATCTGAATTATTACTCTCAAACATCGAATTCAACACTAAACGCAGATTTAAATAATCACTTTTGTTATTGCCTTTTATAACAGACAGATAGCAATCTTTATTAAGGATAAAATCAGTAATGTATTTTAGATTTAAATGTATACTAGAAAATCTAATATAATCTCCTTTCGGCATACAAATTGGCACAGCCACTCCGTCGAATTTTTTCGGATTTATCAAGGCCTCTAGACACATGCTCACAGGACCGTCTGAGATCACAAAAAAGACATCTTCGCAAACATATAATTTGATGGCATTACATTTAATATTTATTGCCATAGTCTTATCATTAAGCCAGGAAAAAATTAAATCCGAAGTAGAATTGCCTATTTTGTAAACTATTTCGTCAACATTCATTTTTGCTAACAAATATTAAATATTTTGAAACACATCATCCTCACTACACCTTATAGATGTTTTATGATTCTTACTGTCTAATTATGATAATGACATAATAGCAGTTGACCTTCATTATCTCGTAAATGCATGCCGTTACCTTGGCAATAGTTCCACATTTCACACATTTCACATTGGCCGGTTTTCATCCATTCACGGTTTCTGTAAAGTTCAAACCCCAGACTCCAAACATCTGTAAATTTGTCTCGGTAGATATTGCCCTGATGATATTGGCTACGAATGCTAAGACATCCTGAAATTGATCCATCTGCCAGCACAGACGCAACATTGACACCTGCCTGGCAGAAAAAAGGATAGTCACGTACCTTCCATTCGTAATCACCTAAGAAACCTTCGCAACTATAACTAAGACGTATATCACCTTCCTCTCTGACTTTTACAATAAAATCCATCAGGCTGCGAAATTGTTCGACGCTCAACTGTAAATCATCATTGGCTACTGCGCGTCCCATTGGCGCTATTGTAAAAATACGCCAACGGCGGACACCGATATCTACAAGATGTCTTTTAAACTCATCCAGTCGCTCAATGTTTTTTCTATTCACGCAGGTAATAACATCCCATACAACGGGTTTATTGACAAGAGTCGCAATAGCCCGTTCTGCCTTCACGAAGCTATCCCGATGACCTCGTAGCCAATTGTGTTCGTTTTCAAAACCATCAAGACTTATTGCTATCGTTTCTAAACCTGCATCCAAGAGTTGATTACACATACTTTCGTCAAGCAACAGCCCGTTGCTCACCATTCCCCAATGAAATCCTTTTTCTCGGATAGCTTTTCCGCAGACACAAATGTCTTTCCTGACAAGAGGCTCTCCACCAGTGGTGACAACAAGTATATTTTCTGCTTCCATCACAGAACGAACATCGTCAAGTACCAAGAGGAAATCCTCCAACGGCATATCCTGCATTTCGGACGTGGCTCGGCAATCACTGCCACAATGGAGGCAATTTAAATTACACCTAAGCGTACATTCCCAAAACAACTGCTGAAGAACGTGCCTTTCACAACGCTTCTTATACAGAACGGAAGCATGTTCTAAGCGCATCTGTTTTATAAGACCTGGCCGAGGGAGATGTACCATTTTGCTTCATCAAACTATAATAACCAAGCAATGATAAGCCCTAATACTATAGCAAATATCAGAAGAACGAACAAATATGAAAGTTTTTTTTGCATTGGAGGAGGTCCATATACAGTAGGACGCGGCCTTTGATACGAATCAAATTCAATTGGAGGTGGTCCATATACAACAGGTTCTCTCCCTTGATATGAGTGTCTATCAATTGGAGGTGGCCCATATAATACTTCATATTGTTTTTGATGATTTTTTTTCCTATCAGCCATCGTATTCAATTTTTGAACCTTAATTAAATTGTCACTATTCCACCGTCACCTTGTGTGCGGTGATCACATTCTCTGCTGCATTGTATTTCTGTACGTAACTGACTCCCGGCATTTTGCCCGTCAGTTTGTTGCCTTCAATGCCCACATGCATGCCGTCGGCAAAGACGTATGTGCAACCCTCTTCACATTCCTTCTGCTCTCCCACCTTTAATGTTACAATCCCGGGCTGCACGCGGTAATAGACGAAGCTTCCCATCTGCGTCATCACCTCCAGGGCGTTGTCCGTCAGTGAGGTCACGAACCATCGGTATATCCTGCGATAGCCGTAGCCGTTGGACCAGAGGTTGAGCATGATGCCGTTGTGGTAATAGGTGCCGTAGGTGTTGGTGTCGAAGCCGTAGTCCATGTAGTAGTCGTAGCCCAGGTATGTCGCGTCTTCGTTGAAAGTCAGCACCTCATAGTATCCCCGCTCCGTGCGCCCCCACATCCAGGTCCCGACGAGCGAATATTCTTCTGCCGGCTCACTCTTCTCCACGAAAGACACGTATTCAATCTGATCAATCAAGATATCTTGCTTGACTCCATCTTTATAGTGTATCCTCATGGTGTTTTGTGCCACAAGAAACATGCTGTAAAGAAGCATCAATGTGGAAAACATTATTCTTTGTGTTTTCATGGCTATTGGATGATGCTATTGCCTGAAAAAGAACTTTTTACTGATCGTTCCTTGGTTTAATATATATATGCCGGGGCTCTGAATTTGCTTAACTTCCTGTCCTTGCAAATTATAAACTTTATACGTATCTGTTTTTTCTGATTCTGATAAAATATCAATGGCAGTAAAATCAACAGAATGCTCTGCCAATATATTCTTTTGTTCGTCGGTTAGAAAATATGTTATATATTCGTATGACGTATTTCTGTCAACTGTAATCGCTTTTTTGTATGCTTCCCCGTCATTACCGACCTGGCCACCGGACCAGACAAGAGTACTTTCATCGTCCAAAGAGCCGCCATCATCCGACATGTACACACAGAGATTCTCTATGGGCAAAGTACTGTTGTTAACCACCGACAGGGAAATATTGACTTTCGATAAATCATCATAATTCAGTGCACACAAAATATCTGCGTCTATATTACGCATCTGTGGATGTATATCATATACAATAGTTACGGACGAAGAATAACCGCCCATCGCACCTGGAGAATTATCTACAGGATAGTATCCGTCTCCAGCTCCTCCCCATCCAAAATTAAAATGAAAAAGATTCGTTTCTTTATCATATCCGTCCAAAACGTATGCATGCTCTCCGCCGGAACACATCACCGGATATCCTTTAGCCACTTCGCTATAAAGCAATTCCTCCCACTCTATTTCACTATATTTAGACTTTCTGGTATAATCTGACAAAATAAGATATTGAGAATAAATAGCATTGGCAGCATCATTTATTTGACCTCCGGTAGAACTGGCGTAATTCAAGTACGATGTCGTACCGATCACATAACACAACTGAGCGACTGCGGCACGAGAGGCCGGCGTATCAAAAGAGCTATAAACATCCCGTATCAGTTCCCAGCAATTAGGACTACCCTTAGGCACAACTTCTGTGATCGGCGCACCGCCATAAATGTAGGTTGGTGTATCTTTAAGAGTTGCCGGAAGATTATCTTTTCTCCAATAATAGACAATTTGAGCCGCAGCAATAGCCACACATCCGGCCACAGTCTTTACGCCACCGTCAACAATCACGGGTGCCATATCATTATATGGAGAATTTTGATGCCAATGGCAGGTAAGCAAAGGTGTTATACTTTTCCTTTCCGAACCGTTCTCGCTAACTCGTGCCGCTGCAGAATGTCCGGATGATGTCGGTGTTGTTGTATTTTTCAATTGTTCTATCCACCGAGTCACAGCAGGAGGCATGTTTTTTTCATCCCATCGACTCTCTGTGGAATAAGAAACTATTCTGTTTTTACATGCATCTGACAATGAAATAACAAGAAAGCCTGTTGTATCACTCCTTTGTACTACACAATAATCGTTTGACAATTTACCGGTAACCAGATTTCCTGAGCCAAAGAACTTAACGGCAAAGGATTCCGCCTCTGACAAAGTCATTCGTTCCGCAAACATCACTGTCGTGATGCATACACACAAAAATACTGCGAATCCTTTTCTCATTATTTATAGTTTATTTAGAAGGGATGCACCGGAGGAAATCCGATGCATCCTTTCATGGTTTTAATTACTTATATTCCTCCCACGGAACAAGATTAAATTCTTCTGAACTTCCGAAAACAGCCTCACGCGCCGAACTGCTATAAGAGTGCCAATGGCTGTTGTCCGCAATACCAAAATAAGGATTGCCGACTTGGAAATAGTCCCAATATGACAAATATACCTTACCGCTTTCTATGTTGTAGAAATTCTCTCCGTATGCATGGAAAGTGGATTCACCATCTAACACATAACCAAAACAAAGTGTTTCTTTCGGGCTCAAAATATAATAATATGAATAAAGGTTTGTCTTAAAGAAAGTCCATGTTCTGTCAAAGTCTTGCGGCTCTAAGTTACTTGAAAGGTAATACCAACTATCTGCTCCAGCATCATTTCTGTATACATATTTTTCGTCGGCATTAGGATTTAACCTATAGCCGTCGGCAATTTCGCGGGCGAATACAGATAATTCACGAATGCCATTATCTGCAACCGTGCCGCGTGTTGCCTCATTTTTATACTGAAAATTCTCGAAAAACAAGTAGCCCAGCGAACCGACAGGAGTAGGAGTCAAATGGATTTCATTCTTTTTTTCGCGAACAACAGTTAACGGTTTAGCTTCACACGACATAATGCTCCATTTTGACATACGGAGTTGGGGGTAAGCCACTACACTAGCCAGATTCTTGCGATCTTTAAGCGCCCAAAACCAACTGTCTTGGTCTCCATTGTTTTTTGACGCAAAAGAAAGCATTGAGATAACGGTATATGTACCTTTAGCCATCTTGATTGTTTTCTTTACGGGATTCGTGTTTTCCGTATACCATACCAAAGAATCAACCAGAACGCCGTTTGCGTCATAGAACAAGGTGCGAACATGAATATAGCCCCCTCCCTCAGAATGGAAAGTTCGATAATCTTCACTCACCCGAATGTCATGTTTCGTGTCATTATAATTATAACCGGAGAAGAATTCAGAAAGTGAAACCGTCACATCTACATCAATTATAGTATTGTCTTCGTAAACCTCGACATCGTCGTTTGTGCAGGAAGCCAAAAGTCCGATCAAAGACAAGGCCAAAAAATATATCTTTTTCATAGCTACCTTATTGTTTTAAGATTAATATTTAGAATCTTCCGAGGTTAAACATCCAGGCCAAAGAAAATTCAAATGAATTCATCTTATAAGGCATGTTGCCGGCCAATTCAGAAGTGCCGATATAGTAACGCACGTTAATATCCAGACCGGTCCTGGGGATGACATAACCCAAACCTACAATCGGACGGATATCGCCACCCTTTAGTTTTCTGTCGTTATCATCCAAATAATAGGTTTTTGATGCAGCCTCCGGAGAAGGATTCAGGAGAGTCAGAGATTTGGGGCTTCTTGTGATCAACGGAGCAAAAGAAACACCGGCTTCGATATACAAAGAGTTCAAGCTTGAAACTTTTGCAAAAGGATAAAGATGAACATATACCGGAATCTCAAGATAGCCAAGTGTCATGCTGGCATTTGCTTCACCTTCATCGTTGAAGGCAAGCGTTTTTACTTTGTTTTGTTTATACTTTAATTCAATGCCGGCAGAGACGTATCCGGTGCCGCCAACCGAATTGGCAGAAGCCTTACCGAAACGGGCCTGGAAAGCAAGGCCGCCGGAGAAACCAAAGCCGCTGCCGTCTGCCATTTTCTCATCACCGGATTCACGGAGAGAGGTCAACGTGCCACCAATCTTCGGACCGAGGAAGAAGGCATTACGTTTTGTTTTTCTGATGGTGAAGTCTTCTTCATCATCTCCCGATTGGGCAAAACTGGGCATAGCCAAAATTGTTGCCAAGAGGAAAAATAAGCACTTTTTCATAAGCTTAAATTTAAATTAGTTAAAAGATATAGTGTTAATGAACTCCCAAGTATTCGCATTGACTAATCTTCTTTCCACAGGTAGGACAGGTCTTTTCCTCTTCCCTATTATCCTGAACTGGATGCTTTCCTTTGTAAGGACATGCACCAATGTCTTTTCCGCACGTCCTGCAAACCTCTATCTTTGCAAACGAGTAGGTTAACACGTCCTCATAAAGTTTTAATTCATCTCCATACACAACCAAAGTATAGGAAATCTGTCCTGTAGCTGAAGGCCTCGCTTCAAAAGTGTAAGTGCCAGCCGAAACATTATTGGCCGTTATGGCACTGCCGCTCTGGTCTTTCAATATGACATGCAGCTTTTTGTCTCGCCAAACATTGGGCACCGAAAGATTCACAGTGCATGACACGGGCTTACCGGCATGGAATTTCTTTGAACCGGAAGGAGCACTGGCGCTGAACGAGGGCCCGTCAACATACTTGAGGATACCCAACTTTCCGCTCAAACCAACAATGGCCGCACCATCTTCAAAAGCTGATGCTTTAGTAAACTGATTAGGCGCCACCGGCGTTCCACTATTAAAGTATCCGAAGAGACCGTTTGACATTGTTGCGTCAAGTCCGATAGTCCCACGGGAAAAAGCGGCCTTCTCTAAGGGCACCTCTTTAGGGCGTCCGGTCACGGACTGGTAACAATAAAGATAATCCATTGAGGTATTTTTCACTTTACCGGTTTTCTTCAAATTTCCTTTTGACAAAGCATTATAAAGGAAATATGATCTGTCTGGCCCGGAATATACATCATAAACATAGGCCGTTCCCTTGTACACATTCGTACAACCGCCGATTTCGGCACCAACGCCGCTACCGCCATAGGTAAACGTCACCTCATCACCATCTTTGTTGATAAGGATATACTTCTTGTTTCTCCTTACTGCCGCATATCCTTCCGTGAAAGGCTTAATCCTGTCATACTTGCCATCGAAGCCAAGCATTTGATTGCCGCGCATGTCAATATAGCCTACTCGGCCGTTTTCGTCTGCAACAGACAAATAGCCGTCGGAAAAGAACTTCTGCCCAGACAAAGTATAAAATCTTTTTGAATAGGGATAATATCGCCCGTCAGATGTCAGACAACCGACTATTCTCTCTCCGTTGCCGTCATTGCTTATGAGTAGAGCCTTATTCTCATAGAAGCCGATAATGGCATCTATTTCCGTAGGAGACACCACACTTCCATCAGAATTTATCAGACCTGTTTTTCCGTTGCGCGACACCATATAGAGATTGTCGCCAATACGGGTGATGTCACTGTAATCAGAAAGTGGCATTTGCCAAACCACAGTTTGACTCCAAGTCGAGAGGCAAACCATAGCTGAAGCTAAAACTGAAAAAAGTTTCCTACACATATTTCTTATTTTTGTTGCAGCACTATGATTTTATATGTCTTATCCTGACTTGCAAAAACAATTTCTCCTCTTCTTCCTGCAAGATATGAAGGATCAGTCTTTGCCAAAACATGAGTCACCACAGCAATGCTGCACGATTTTACATCTTCTGCCAGTTCGTTATTGCCGTCTTGAGAAGAAGAAAATATTTTTGAGAAAAGGCTCTTCTGTTTCTTCGTATCAAAACTGATTTCCAACCAGTCCGGCTTTGATTGCACATACCATGCCTGATCCTTGTTGTCACTTATGATTGAATCCGAATTCGTATATATCTCCACAATCTTACCACCTCCTTTGGCTTTAAACTCAAGAAGGTCCGTACTAGCCTTAAGCACAACCGGCTTTCCCTTCTGGATGAAATTCAGTTTAATAGAATCTTCTCCACATACAACAACAAAATTCTGTGTGCGCATCAGCGTGGTATTATTATCGTCGACCTCAAGTATCAAAGACTTACCTTCTTTGTCACGACTAGACTTGACAAATTCCTGATTCTTGCCATCGGTCACCTCTGCATTGAAATTCCAGTCTGGAGACGGTGCTGTCACACTGACGCTGTATAATCCCTTTTTTGCATCAGCCACCACTGTCGACGTACTTAGCAAGAAGTTTTTTTGTTCAGTCTTCTCCGTCGCGGACACGGTTCTTTTTTCCTTTCCGGACTTAAACGCGGCGATATTCGAACGGCAGATTGATATCTGATTGTCACACATCTTCTTTTTCTCTGCTGTCGTATACACAATCTTTGCTGCCTGAAATTTTTTTATGGCCTTGTTCTGTGAGGCTATTGTTTTTATTTGCTGCAGAGTCTGTCCCTCAATAAACAACTTATCTCCATTGCTTTGAGCCGACAATGTCTGAGACACTAAAAGTGTCATCGCGAAAAGAAATAATCTCAATAAAACGGAAATTTTATTTCTGTTGTTCATTATTCTCTGATTTATTTGTTACAAACTTATTAACTTCTTCTGCCCTGTCACGATATGACTTCGCCATATCCGTCTCATCCATTTCTTCAAGCATACCTGCCTGTGCCTCAAATTCTTTTTGCACAGCCTCAAGCGCGGTAAGGATAGCAGATTTCCTTATTGCAACACTTTTTTTGTCATAATCAATTGCAGTATTTCCAGCCGCTGTTTTCTCAATATCATCAAAGATTTCATAAGCATTCATCAGCGACTTTTCATAGTTGTCTACCTTCTTTTTTATGCCCTGGTCGTATAATGATTCCGCTTCAGATACTTTTTCTTCTATCTCCTGACGCAGTTCCTGATTACGGTGCTCCACCAGCATCATCTCCGCCTGTTTTCTCATCTGATTCTGCTTAATCTTGACAACGGCAATAATGCCCGACAAAATTAGAACGACAGCAACAGCAGAGGCTATTAATATTTGCCTCTTTCTTGTATTGACAATTTGCGTATTACCGTTCAAATTCTCTAATGCAACACGCATCTGGGCAGAAGTTTGATAGCGACGTTCCTGCCTTTTCTCACAGGCCGTTGCTATAATATTTCTTATTGCCTTGTTTTTTATCTTGTCTACCGGAATTTTGTTATGCAATTGCATATCCAGAACCTCGTGACGTGCCCCCTCAAACGGGGTATGTCCGACGATGCACTGATACAACAGGATACCCACAGCATAAATATCTGTAGTTTGATTTTGGTGCTGAATGTCACCCATAGCCAATTCCGGAGCAGCATATTCCGGCTTGCCCATAAACTTTCCGGCAACAGTGAGCGCCTTGTCTCCCGTTGTCAGATTATTCATCTGCTTGGCAATGCCAAAATCTATCAGTTTGATTCGTCCGTCTGTGGTCAGCATGATATTCGACGGATCAATATCCCTGTGGATGTAGCCGCTGTCGTGCAAGGCCAACAAGCCGGAAAGCACACTCATCACTACCTTCTGTGCAAAATGCTCCGAATCGTTCTGATAATCTTGCAGCATCTTAACGGCAAACGGAACATCTTCACCGTCACGATCTTTTGTCTTGCCCTCAAGCAAGTCATACAGAGATACGCCGTTGAGCAACTCACTGACGATGTGTCCGTGCTTGACTATAGCACCGGAAGGTGTGACTTCCTGAGTTTCTATGAAGCCCAGCATTTCTATCAGGTTATCGTTTCTGAGTTGTATGCTGGCTTCCCTCTTAGCTCTCTCTATCGCACTGGCAGGAAGGTCATCAAATAGAAGTTTGATAGCCACCGGTCGCTTAGCCCCATTACGTTCATCCACGCAGAAGCCGCGGTACACCTTTCCCATCCCACCTTCACCGATGGGAGCCGCCTCTATGTCGAACTGGTAAGAAATACCTTTTCTCTTTTCTGCGTCGCCTTGTAATCTTATAATCGTCATTCTTGTGGCTTTTGTTTTTCTTGCTGATCGTTTAACAATATTTCTTTTAACTCCATCAAACGTTCAATCTGTTTGCCCATCTCATTTTTTGCTTTGCCGGTTACGCCACATTTACCGTTTTTAGGCTTGTCTATCACCCAAGTTGTTTTATTGCCAATTACTCTTTGAATCGCTTCGGCCTTTGATCGCGCATCAGACGAAAGACTGTCAGAAAGTAAATCATTCATCAGACTATCAATTTGATCATGATAGTGATTCAGCCTCTCTTGTGCCTCAGAAACACTTTTGGCCGTTACGACCTTAGCACTGTCATATCTGTTAATCATCTTCTGAACGTTTTCTCTGGCATTTATACGACCATTCTCTTTATTAGTAGTAGCTGAGTCAACATCTTGTTTCAATTCTTTGCCTATCAAACAATCCAAAACAGTTAATGTATCATCATCTTCTGAAATCTTTTGACCTGATTCCAGTTTTAAAGAATCTGACGTCACCTCTTGCATTGACGGTTTTATATCACTACCAAGTATTTCCTCTTCGTTCACTTGAAGAGTCGATTCTTCAGAAGTTTTATCATTGTATAGATATTTAATTAAAGAAATAATTCCCCACGAAAATAACACCGAAAAAATAACAATTGGGATCGCAAACAGCATTTTCTTGCGCCATCCGGGCACATCCATCAATGCGGAGTTCTCCCCCATCTCAATGACTGCAATCGTATGATTATCATGGTGCCCTCCGGCGGCAAAACCGATACGATCCACCTCTGCAGAGAGGTTTGCAACAAGACTCTGAATATCTATTTTTTCAGCAAATCGAGCCAACAACTCCTTGTGTGGCATGATGCCCCATATTCCATCGGTGCAAAGTATAAATCTATCACCTTTAAGATAAGGCACCTCGTCTATTTCCGGAACATTGTCCTGGACATATCCCAAACCTCGTGTAATGACATTGGACTGCGGAGACACTCTGGCCTGTTCTTCTGTCATCACCTTTCTTTTCACCAACTCAGCAACCAACGAATGATCTTGGCTCCGATACAGACATCTTCTACCATGCAGGCGATAGCAGCGGCTGTCTCCGGCGTGAGCAATTATTGCAGAATGTTTGTTGATTAACAGAGCAACAATAGTGGAGCCCATACCATTGAGTGACGGTACTTCCCGCATCTTCTGCGCCAGTGCTTCCTGAGCGCGGCCTATGGCCATCTTCAGGGCCGTCATTCTATCCGTCTCAGGCCTGCATTCGCTCAACGCAACTCCTACCTCATGCTTTACAATGTACGATGCTGTTTTACCGCCGGGACCACCACCCATGCCATCACATATCAAAAGCAGAAAACCCAAAGGTGTATCCAAGAAGCCCATATCATCTTGATTCTCGGGGCGTCCGCCTTGCATTGAGTTTTGGGCTCCGTAAAGCGATATTATAGAAGATTTAACAATATCCATGCCTGTTAGTCAGTAACAAAATTAAAGATAAGCGGCCAGGGTTGCAAATCCAATCACAAAGGAAAGGACGGAGAGAATCAAGCCAATAATAAAGATTATGAGTCCCACTTTGTTCCATGTGGCTTGAGTCTGTTCGAAATCGGCAACGCTTTGCCAAGTGCGGTTTCTCCACGCCCATTCCGTTCCTTTAACGCCATACAACACAGACTTTCCTATTCCTAATATCACCGAGAAGAACCCAACAAAAGGAATCCATATTGTTATCGCAGAAAAGAATAGAATGCCAAATTCAATAAGCAAAATCCACCAACACCCATTGAAAATGCCCCATATCCATGTCAAAACGAAAGCACCCCAACTCCAGCGTCCTAAGTTTGCGGGCTGCTCAGAGTGACTGGGCTGCTGTACACTTCCTTGTAAAGACGGGGCTTCCTGGAAAATGCCAGTTTTGTTAGGCATCATTAATGGGGAATCAGGAAAAAATGAATCTATCTGGTTCCAAGGAAGCATGTATTTTCCCGCAATCATGATAACATCACCCCTTTTGATGGGCACAGCACGTTTTCTTACACTGACATTATTAATCAATGTTCCGTTGGTGCTATTATCTTGATACATCAATTGTGAGCCGTCATAGTAAATACGACCATGCACACCGCTGGCATAGACACATTTTTGGTCAAGATAAATATCACAATTCGAAGAACGTCCTATGGTAACCTCTCTTAGATTCATTTTTTCCTAAACTGTTGATTTTATTTCACAATAAACGGCATCGCTTTCCTGGTGGTTTGATCATACAATGCGAATGCACCGGAACCGGTTATCGTATATTCTAATTTCGTAGTGTTGTTAACGCTTGTCTCTGTGCTCTGGACGCTGAATCGTTTCATTTCAAAGAGATCTGCGCTAAATCCGTGATAGGTCTTCTTGCCAAGTTCTATCTTACCCAACTTCACCAAAATCAAATGATCACCGGAGACGTGTTGAGGATTATAAAACTCTACGCTAATTTTAGTCGTTTCTCCCTGTTTCGGAATAATGACTTTATGATTGATGCTGTCCAATACCAGCAGACTACCCTTTTTGAATACATTCACAGAATCTGTGGCAACGCGATTGACAAGAACCTCACCCTCCTTCAAAACCACATCTGATTTGGGTTTATAATCCGCATTCTCTTCTTTACTATACTGAGTTACATCTTCAAACTTTATCATCTGAGATGCTCCGGACTGCAACATGATGACCAGGTAGTTGTTACCTTCCGTAAAATTACGTTCAACGATAACGCCACGATAGGTTATGTTACTCTTTGTCTGTATTACGTCCATGAGCTCACTCTGCTCAAAGATGCTCTGATTGGGGTTAACGGGCTTAAAAAGATACTTTTGTACTTTGTCAATATCAAACGTCTCAACCATACCGCCCTGAGTATAAAGACTGAGGGTGTTCTCTGTTTCGCCGGCATATTGTCCACGCACCTCAGATCCGTTATCGAGCTGATATACACGATCTATGCCAGAGAGCAATGATTTAGGACGCTTGTCTGCATAGATTCGCTTCACATCGCTCCACTTGAATGTGTACGTGTTAGGGGTAAACTCCTGATACCTAAGACTGACACCGCGTTCCAGAACTTTTACCTTTGAGACCGTGGGATGCAAAATCGCAAATTGTTTTGCAAAATTATCATCTTTGTCCGCAGTCGCTGCATCTGCATTATAATTAGGTTTAAGCACAATCTCGTTGAGCGTCAATGTTCTCTGATCGCCGCTTCCTTCAAATGCATCGTTCTTTTCTGCCCAATCTATCCAGGCTTTATCTAATTCGTTTACTTTATATGTTCTCTCCGTAATTGTAGAATTGGTACCGGAGATATTAACAATGGCATTGTCACTTCTAAAGGTAATATTGTCATTGTTATCCTGTTGTTGAATATAGCCGTTCAACACGGTTCCGTTTTTGAGGAGAACTCTCTGCACAACAACGGCCTTAGCGCCTACGCTGCAAAAAAGAAGCATTAAGGCAATATAAATATACTGTTTCATGATTTTCTAAATCTAATATTTTTTACTTCTTATGCGGATTATCTATAAGTTCCTTAATATATTTCGCTTTAATACCATAGTTAAATCCTTGTTTTTCGTGACCGGAATTTAATATGCCTATTAACATACCATATTCGTTAAATACCGGAGAACCACTCGCACCATGGTCAGAAGCAGCGTCAAAACCAAACAAAAATTCAAAGTTCTGCGTTATACTCCCGCCATGTGCTTCTAGCTGAATGCCGGACTCATCTTGGGGCCTTGTTGAGAAACTTGGGAATCCCATATAATACATATGGTTACCAGTTTTAAATGCATCTTGGGAAACTTCAATAGAATCTACATTGATACAACGCGACCGTTTGGGCAACTCTCCTTTCTCTGTTTGAATAATAGCTACATCAATGTTTTCGTTTTCCTGTTTAGATATCTCTTGGCATTTCTCAAGATTTTCCTCAGAAAATATTTTACCTTGTGGTATCATATATATTCTGTCTAAAACTCCAACAACCTTTATCTGGGAGGTATAGGCATCCAATACGGCATCACCTCCAAGCAAAGTGGATTGCAAATCACGTTTTGATGCGAAATTATGGAATAAAATTCTACATTTATTCTCAAGAATTTCACGCGCTTCTTTCTCCTCGCCAAACAACCAAGGTTTAACAACGTGAAGATTTGTCAGAATATGTCCATCGGTTGAAATAAAAAAGCCTGTCGACTGAGAAATAATGCTGTTGTAGTCGGGATCATATTCTGTAATTAATTTATTATCAAAGAGCTTAAACTTCTTGGGTATACCTGCCATTTCAAGCAAATCAGAATCTAAATCACCAGCAGAAACTTCGTAGTGATACATACCCACTAAGAGTACTACAGAATTATGATAACGATCATATAACTCTGAATCTGTAAAAATCTTACCCCCACCCCAAGGCCAGGTCTTTATACCGACACCTATTCCTGCGGCAAGAACCAAGCATGCGGCAATACCTGCAACATACTTCCAGATATCAGTTTTCCAAGGAAGGTTACGGAGATCTACGGGAACACCGCCACAAACCACCACACTATTGCGCTTGATGCGAATATTGGTATTTGACGGAATCTTTGTACCGTCAACCGTAGTGCCGTTTTTGCTATGATCCACAATGTACATCTTCCCGTCACGTCCCTGCTTGACAGTAGCGTGATAGCGACTCACTGTGGAGCCGGAAACCTGGATGTCATTATTGAAATGACTGCCAATACCATATAGTCCTTTATACGCAGAATTATCTTCCGGCATGGGAACCTGACTCCATTGGAGTTCCACATCGGCAAAACGGATGGCATCACCTCTTTTCACACTGACAGGTGTGTTAGGCTTAATACGCTGATTCATGATATAGGTTCCGTTTCGGCTGCCTTTATCCTCCAGCATGATGTCGCCGCTGTTGAGTAAAGTCAACTCTGCATGAAGCGAACTGACATTATTACTCTGCATTACGATGTCGCACGTGACATCTCTACCAATCTTTAATAGTCTCATAACTGTAAATTTTAGATTGTTACATGTTAGTGACGCGCAGCGCGAGACACCTTACTTGAATCCTTTTTAGCCGTTGTGTCGTCTTTTGGCTTGTCATTGGCACCCTTCTTCCCCTCTTTATTTCCAGTTTTCTTGCCTGTAGTTTTAGTCTTCTGTTTTGCTTTCTTCTTTTCTTCATTCACCACAGGAGAAGTCTTAGCGGAATCCGTCTTTGTCGGCTCATCTGCCTTGGGCGTCTCCTTAACAACAGAGGTGGTGTCTGCTGGTGTGACAGGATTCGGTTCCGGGGTCGGGCTGATGTAACGATAGCCAAAAATTCCTCCAACAATAAATATAACAGCTACGATTCCAAGCGCAACATACAGAGTAAGGTTAAATGGCTTGGGAATCATGTTCCAATCCAGCCGTGCTACATGGGCAAACGATATGCTGTCCTTGCGTGTAACGGGCACAGGGACATTTGGCGTGATACGAATGCCATTCACATAAGTGCCATTGTGACTGGAGTCCACAATGGTCATTTTGCCCGAGGGCAACACATTGAGAATTGCATGACGACGGCTGATGACGTCTGTGCTGTCATTGATGACAATGTCACATCCTAATTCTCTTCCGATAGAGTAAGCTTTCATGGTTTTATTTCTTGTAGTTGTTAATATTATTTTTTTATCGAATCCGTATTAGACGTGCTCTGAATATTAAGCACAGTGTCATTGGACATAGTATTTTCAGAACTTTTTCCGGCTGCACCGGTTAACTGAAAAATGTTCAAGGCTACGCTCATAAATAAGAGCACTATCAGTCCCGCCATCACGATTTTGGTTTGCTTAGACATTTTTATCTTAAGTTTTGAGTTAGTTTTTGTTTCTATCACAGCCAGGGTAAGATTATCATGTCCACCACCTGAGGTTCTACCGATATTGTCTACACACGTGGCTATGTTGTCTACCACAACGCCAAGTTTACTTTTCTTGTCACTCACCATTTTGACGAGTTCCGATTCTGGCATACTGCCGTGTATGCCGTCGCTGCAGAGCATGAAACGGTCCCCCTTCTCATAGGGCAGTTCCATGACATCCACTTCCACATCTGCCTGTATGCCCAATGCACGCGTAATCACGTTAGACTGAGCAGACAGTCTGGCCTGCTCCTCTGTAATTACGCCTTGTGACACCATTTCAAAAACCAACGAGTGATCAAAAGTTCTGAACACTTTCTTGGAGCCGCGTATTTGGTACACGCGACTATCACCCACATGTGCCACAAAGGCTGACTGCTCGGAAAGAAGGAGGACTGTGGCCGTAGAACCCATACCTTTCAGAGAGGGCTTCTCATTACCGGCCTCGATGATAGCCATGTTGGCACGCCGTATGGCCTTGATAATAATATTGGAAGTCTCTTCTTCAGAATTAGCTTCCGAAATGCCTGCAACAATTTCCTTTACAGCAATGGTTGACGCGGTTTTTCCGCCCGGACCACCACCCATACCGTCACAGACAACTACAAGGTATCCTAACGGAGTCTCCTGCCAGCCATAGGAGTCTTGATTCTCCGATCTACCACCGACGCGGGATTCTGCGAATCCACGCACGATACTTTTATCATCTGAATAAATTTTTTGTAACTCCATACTTTCAGGCTACATTGAAATTATTATTGCAAAGAAGAACAATACGGAAACAAGCACCACCAACACCACCACAGTCACAATATGGTCTTGCATCCATCGGGAAATTTTTTCTAAAAATGAAGGATCGGGCAACAAGGCCTGATTAATGGCATTCTTAAAATCCAAAGCTGTTTGGTAACGTTTCATCTGATCTTTTTCTGTCGCCTTCCATATCACACGCATCAATTTCTTTGGAATCTTTGGATTGGCAGGAAGAGGCTCTGAAATTTGCTTGGCCAAAATGTCTGCCTCTGCGTCACAATCCATGGGATTCTCTCCCGTTAACAGTTCGTAAAAAGTAATACCTAATTCATAGATATCTGTCGTGGCATTGATTTGAGTGGAATTATTACCCTCTTCTCGTTTAATCTGCTCTGGTGCAGAATATTGCGGCGTGCCAATAAAACCTGCACTGGAAAACTTGTTGCCGCCATTCATACGGGAAATGCCCAGATCCATCAAACGCACATTAGACCCATTCTCCACCATGATATTGGAGGGCTTAATATCACGGTGAATCACACCGCGGGAATGTACATAGTCCAAGGCATCAAGCACCGCACAAATGGCATTGCAGATTTTTTCCACTCGTGAGGGTGAATCCGCAAACTTTTTTACGTATTTATCGATATTCTCTCCTTGAACGAAATGACTTATGAGAAAAATCGGTCCGTAGTCAGGGGCATATTCACAATAACCGACCATCTCCACAAGGTTGGGGTGACGGAATGCCAGCGATGCCTCTTGGCGGGCCCTCTCTCTTATCATTTTATTGTTCGCATAGCAATCCAAGACACGCTTCACCGCAACCGGCGCACCGTTTTTGCAACGATAGCCTCTGTAAACAATACCCATGGCACCTTCGCCAAGAGGGGGCTCTTGTGGATTGTAACAATACCACTCCCCCAGAACGTAAAGGTACAAATAGGGATCGTTTTTTCTTTGCACCACTGTCTTTTTTATCGGCTGTGACATATATGTTTCAAGTAGTATTGTTATTTTACCAATCTTCCCGTTTTCCTGGCATTAACCAGCCACTTTTCATAGTCACGGAGCTTTTCGTCTATCATGTTAACGTATTCCTTATCTTTCGCCCTAACAGCCAAAGTCCGTGCTGCGTCGAAATACGACTTTGCTTTCATACGCTCCTTGGGCGCAGGCGACAGACCTTCGACACGCTGATCTGCTTTCCAATAATCGCATGCCAATTCATAAAGTGAGTGATAATCCCGATCGCCTTGCGTCACAGATTTTTCAAGCAAGTGATGAGCCTTAACGTCATTTGATGTTAAATGAAGAAGGTCTTGAAAATGCGCAATTGAATCGGGACGATAATCCCCTATCTTATACTTGTAATAAAGACGACTTAGCAGATACGTGGCCTGAGCATCACCTTGATCTGATAATTGTTGCAAAGCACCCAATGCTTTTTCAGGGCTATTATCATGTAATAGAGCAACTGCAGTGTTGTAATTCATCTCCACAGGCTCATTTCTTGGCACTACAGGCTCATCTACTTTTTCGGTCTCTTTCGGTTTGGGATCAGGTTCCTTAATGACAAGAAGTGTCTTTACCGTCAACACGCAGGCCAAAATACAAGCCACAGCCCCCCCAATGATCTTACTGTACAAAGGTTTCCACTCAAAGTCATCACCGGCCGAATTCAAACGTTCCAGAGCAACTCGGAACTCCGCTGCGCTTTGGTATCGTTTTGCCCTTGATTTTTCTGTAGCATGGGCTATTATCTCGCGAAGTCCCTTGTGTTTAATAAGTTTTAGGGGCAATGGAGAATGGATTTGTTTTTGCATCACTTCGGAACGGTCTCCTTCAAATGGAGGATGTCCAACAATGCAATGAAAAAGCAATATGCCGACAGCATAAATATCCGTCGTCTGATTTTGTTCATCAATAGCTCCGAGAACCAACTCCGGAGCGGCATATTCCGGCTTACCGACAAACTGCCCTGCTTGCGTCAAATGCTTATCGTGTGCAGTTAGGGAGTTCATCTTCTTTGCAATGCCGAAATCTATCAACTTAATATGGCCGTCAACTGTAATCATGATGTTGGTGGGGTCAATATCTCGATGAATATATCCGGCATCATGCATGGTCATCAGACCTGAGAGAATATTTCTTATAATTTCTACTGCAAACCTGTTCACATCCTGCTGGTATGCTCTGTACAGTTTCTCAGCATACGGGACAACATGGCCTCGTTGGTCTGTCAGTTTACCCTCAAAGAAATGGTCGAGAGATACACCTTCAAGCAGTTCACTAACAACATGATAATGATGTTCGGGCTCACCGAGAACAGTTTTTCCCTCTGTCTCGATGAAGCCCAACATCTCTATAAGGTTGTCATGGCGAAAGCGTATAGCAGACTCACGTCTTGCTTTCTCAATAGCATAAGAAGGCAGATCACTATACATGAATTTGATAGCGACGTTTCTGGACTGGCCGGAGGCTTCGTCTACACAACGTCCTCTATAGACCTTACCCATGCCACCCTCACCCAAGGGCACATCATCGGAATCAAATTCGTAATATATGCCCCGTTGGCGTTCTGCTTTTCCCCTTATCCTATAAAGCGACATACCTCACAAATTTCAGATTTTTGTACAATATATTAAAGAGGTATAGTTCCTCCAGGTTTTCCACCCGTAGTGGAGCCATCCATTCCAACTGTGCCTCCGGAATTACCACCCCAGGTTGTGGGGCCTTCATACGGCTCAAAACCGCCGGGATGAGTTCTGCCGGGAGAGAACGGAGGAACATCGTCATCTTCATCCTCCGCTTCAACCTCTACAGGTATGAAATCCTTGGCAACACTCAGACCGCGTTTTGCAACATCAATTAGCACAAGTATCAATTCATAATTGTTGCCAATAGTGATGATATCGCCATCGTGACATTCTTCTGCCGAGAAGCCGATAACCTCTCCGTTAATCATAGTTCCATTGGTAGATTGGGAGTCGGTAATGGCTGCAATAATGCCGGTTTTTACTTGTCGGGTAACAATCACCGCATGACTGCCTGAAACAGAACCCTCTGCCAAAACAATGTCATTGTCTGCATTCTGACCAATGGTGTTGCGCCCCATCTGAATGGGCCAAAATTCGCCAAATGGCGTACGGGACACAGAAAAGAGGAATCCCACAATCGGCTTGCCGGGCTGAATTGTTCTTTGAGACTGAGCCGCAGACGAAGGAGACTCAGATCCACTTGCAACACCGGAAGGAGTATCTCCACTAATCATTCCCGGTACAACTGTAGCCTTAGATCGCGAGGCATTTCCGCCACGTGAATAGAAATTTGGAGTGGCACTCGAACGAGCACTTCCAGACTGATTTTCAGGCTCCAAGCCCTGAATAACGGTTTTGTTCTGTGACATAATTATTTAAATTAGGTTAGTAAAGATTGTTCACCTACTGTACACAATTCATCGTTTGGGGTTCAATCCCCTTTTTTGTGCCTGAGATCTCAACAGGGCTACACGTTTAACATTAAGTCTTCTCCTACAGAATGAAAAAGCGTGAGATCCTACCTGTTGCTTATCTAGAATTCCAGGCCTTCGAACTTGCCTTCTCAGATAGATAAGCAACTTCGAAGCCCACGCCGATATGAACATCGTCATCGTCTGTCAAATCATCACAGCACGCTACTGGGGCATAGCTGATCAGTTACAGAGATGTGCATTATTCACATCCCGAGGACATCTACCATTGCTACATCACTTCTGAGAGTCGAGTGTTCGAAGTTCGGAACTCAGCGATGAAGCGTTAAGTAAACGCCTTTTACATAAAGTAGCGATTCTCTTCCCACCCATAGCCCGCATCGTTAAACTCCGCCCTTGTGAGGCTTTGCCATTCTCTGCTCGGCGTGAGCTGTCTTTCACCAGGCGCTACGCAGACACGTCTGCACTGCACGAAGCTCAAAACTTCAAGAATCGATTACAAAGATAAATGTTTTTTTCTTAAAAAAGCAAAAAATGGACCAAAAAATTAAAAAAAACACGCATTTTTGGCATGTTTTAATTGTAGTAAACCATTAATTAGCAAGAATTGTGCCTAAAAAAAACTCAAAAATGGGAAATTATCACATGAGACAGATGAGACGAACGAAACAAAAGAGAAATGGCCCCGTTTAAGGGCCATTTCACTAATCTTGTACAACGAACTGCGCGTCCGATACCTGATATTATATATGCCAATGCAAACCGGCTCTAAATCCACATTGTATTTTTGAGCCGTCAACAAAGGTTTTAGTAAACATCGGTCCGGCAAATAAACCGAATTTTTTGTACACATCAAAATGGAAAGTAGGTGTCCATATTAAACTCCATATTGTACCATGCACATACGTAACACTAGCAGCAACAGGAACTGCTAATGTAACACGAGGCGTGATAGTATATCCAAGGGCTGTGCCAAATTGCGAAGTAATTTGTGCAGATTTTGAATCAACAATTCCGTAATTCATTAATTGGGCAAAATGTATACCTATATATAACGACTTGGATAAACTCCAAGGCATAAATGTCATAGAGAATCCATAGCTGCCAGACATTTTCACATCATCAAATGTACCCGCACTATACTCCAATCCATAATAAGATGGTTTTCGCTCTTCACTTTGATCTTTTTCTACCAGTAAAACTTCTTCACCTTCAATATCATCGTCATCTGCACTGCAAATGAGAGGCATGGATGAAAAGAATCCGGTTAACAGAAATAAGTAAATAGTCTTTTTCATTGTAGTATTAAAACTTAAATAATTATTAGTATCAATTATTCCATGGCATCCCAATAAGTAATTCCATCCTTTGGGAAATTAAGTACAAACCATAATATTATCAAGCTTATTAAATTTGCAGGTAAAGTTTGTGTTGTCAGATATATGAAAATACTTCCAAAAACTGTTGTTACAACAATTATTATAAACCCTATCCTTTGCCATAAAAAAAGCAGAACAAGACCAATTATATTAATAAAACTAAGTGAACCATAGACAATTAACAGAAAAGCGTCATCACTTGAGAAAGGACTTTTACTCATTATTATCGATGAAAAATAATTAATCAGCAGAAGAAAATTTCCAATAATCAATAGGCAAAGCCAAAATGTTATAAATCCATTTCTTTTCCGGACGGGCTCCTTAGTGACCTTCTTTGCAACTACATTCTTTTTTGGAGTTGATTGTTTCTGAAGCCGTCCACAATCAGGACATCTCGTAACATAGTCTTCCAACTCCGCTTTACATGCATCATTTATACAAGTTTTCATATTGCTGCATATTTAAAACACAATTAAATTACGCCAGAAATTAAATTAAAAATTATTTTTGAAGTAATTCATAATGTCCAGTATCTTCATCAATAACTTTAATCCCAAAATTGATTGGCCAACTAACCTCTTTTTTCACAGGCATACTTCCAATTTTTGCCGGAGACCACTTAGGCATAAAGGTGACAAGACGCAGGGCTTCCCCTGCAAAAGCATCATATGAGGCTTCTCTATACCTTGAGTCATAAGCCCTTCCGCTCACAATTTTTGAACCACTAACTGACCCGTCTTTATCTACGAAGAATTTAACTATAACAGTACCAGTAATGCCTTCCTTTCTACATTTTTCAGGATAATTAAGATTCTTTTTCACCCATTTGTGAAAAGCTTCCTGCCCCCCAGGAAATTCTGGTTGCGTAAAAGATGACATTCGATAGTAAAAATCTGGGGGTATCAATGTGTTGACAGATTTTGTGAAGGGAAGTATGAGATAGACATATGAGTCTATGGGCGTTCCATTAATCTTAGCAGGTTCCCAAACGGGCATTTTTTCTAGGTATTGCCAAGTATCTTCGACAAAACAGGGCTCACTTGAGAATTCAACTTTTGCGTTAGACAGTAGTCCATTTTTTTCAATCACCACTTTTACCACGGCCACCCCATCATCATCGTTGTCCAAACAACATTCTGGAGCATCATAATTTTGTTTCAACCATGATATATATCCCGTATTATCCCCAGGAAATGAAGCCTCCTGTACTTCAAAATCTATGTTAGATAAATCCACAGCGGTAAAATCCACAATTTTCTTAGGAATATTATTAGTATAATTAACAGATAACTCAAACCGGTCTCTGGCAGGAACGCCATCTACTGTTGCAGGTTTGAAACGAGGCATCTCATTGAGAAGACGCAGGACCTCCTGTGTAAGATTTGCATCCGGAGATTTTATTACTTTCGTTTCTACAACATTACCATCATTTCCGACGACTACACTAACTTTCACTTCACCAGATAAACCTCTCAACCTACACACTTTAGAGTCTTTCAAGTGGGCATTTATCCAATTGGAGCACCTGATTTTACTCGTATTTTGAAACTTTGCTTCCACAAAGTCCACGTTAAATATCGTATCCTCGGGTTGCACCGCATTTCCGGGCAGGCGAAATGTTACTGGGATACATACATGCGAAGGCGTATTCATTCCCTTCCATTTTGCCGGTATCCAAGCAGGCATAGCCACAACCAATCTCCACACCTCCGCTTCAAGGCGTGCATCAGTAGATATATGAGCTATTGCATCTTTGAAACTGCCATCTGTATCCACCGTAAAACCGACAACAACACGTCCTTCTACACCTTCTTTTAAACAGGCTTCTGGATATTTTATGTTCTCTCTAATCCACTTCATGCATGCGCTATCCCCACCAGGGAAGTGTGCGGGTTCCTTCACTGGTGGTTCGCCAACTTCTTTTTGTATAGATTTCCCCAGAATAATATTGGCAAATAAAACAAAACACACAAGTGCACACGACCTGAATTTTACCATACTCCACATATCTTTTCGTGCCGGTCTTATTATGAGTTAATAATGGGATCCGCGTCCAACCAACGGCCACTTGTGGTATCGCATCACCTCGGCCATGACCGTAGCCACACAACCCGATATGCATGACTCGTCACCCCATTGGGGCGCATAATTATCATTGAAGTAGGCTCCGTACTGGTCCCTGTTTGCCGTTGTCAGCTGTACGGGCGTTACAGCCGTCACCTCTCCTGCCATGAGAGACATCATGAACGCAACGGTCATTAATAGAACCATACCTGTTCTGAGCCAAACGTAAAAATTATCTTTTTGTTCCATCGTTGATTTATATATACGCATACCTTATAATATCCTTCTATATCTCGTCTCCATACTGAAGTTTGAAAGATCTGATTATTATTTCCCATGATCAAGATACAAAAAAAGCGTGGAGACCCAGTGTTACTTCGTTCTAATCACCGAGGCTCCAAAATACCGCACCCAGTCAGAACGAACAACAATTATCCCACGCAGATATAACTACAACATGGGCGTCCATTGCTGCTACATCACTTCTGAGGGTCGAATGTTCGAAGTTCGGAACTCAGCGATGAAGCGTAAAGTAAACGCCTTTTCCATATATGATGTCCCGCAAACGCCTCAAAGACACTTCTTTTCGGCTTTTCCCAGTGGTTTTTACACCACTTTCGGCGTGGAGACATTGCAAATATATAGAAAAAACAATAATTAACATTTTTTATCAAACAAAAAAAAACAATAATATGCTCAATAACATAAAATCGCCCCACCCCTTTGTCTCATAAAATTGCTTCTGAGACAAATGATACGAAAGAGACAAAACAAAAATGGCCCGACGGTTTCCCGACGGACCAAATTTTTAATTTTTCACTTGGATTTCATGTGCGCTACAAAGCCACATGAATCCACGTCCCTTCATTGATCAACTCTGTGTGCGGCAGATGGTCTCTGATGTACGCCAGCCAGCCTGGGTGCATCGGTATGTCAACAGCTCGACCCTTCATGTGGTAACTGTTGTCTGCACCCTTGACGGCGTCGTTGAGATTCCTGCAGCGGAAACCGCTGTTGATTTTAATCGGTACGCCAAAATGTTCGCGCAGAGGTTCCAAGACCTTTTGGCAGAGCCTGACTAAATTATTTACTTCGGTTGCATTTATTCTGTTCTCGATATGCCTCTTCTCAGCAATTTTGCTGTCGAGCATTTCTTCCAAAGTAAAATGTTCTGTTAGTTTCATATTATATATGTTTATTGGTTGTTTTATCGTTTCTGCGGTGTCCCCTGGGACCGTCTGCGCTATATTGTTCCGTCATCGCGGTGCTGCATGATTGCCTTCGGTTCCACCTCGGCCCCATTGCTACGCAAAGGAGATGCGATTCTCTATTTTTCTCTTCTTGGCGACCTCGCTTCGAAGCATCTCTTTTAGTGTAAAGTGCGGTGAGAGGTTCATTTTTCTAATTGATAATTGATAATCGATAATTAAAGACCCCGTTGGGGTTTACTTCTTAATTAGGTCTTTCATCTTGTCGTAGTAGCCATCCACGCCCAGCAGTGTGGCGCAGAGGACAAGGAGTTGTGCGGAGAGCATGAGCACCGAGCCGTCGATGACGCCGAGCGGAGGCAGGATCAGCCCCGCTCCTTTGCCGCCAGGCAATGGGGCCGAGCCTTTAGGCGATGGCATCAGCCAGCACCGCGATGCCGCACCCAATAGCACCGACGGTGCCAGGGGACACCGGACAGACGGTAAAACGACGTAGTGAGCCATCTTATTTCTTGATTAAATCTCTCATCTTGTCATAGTAGCCGTCAACGCCAAGGAGTGTGGCGGCAAAGAGCAGGAACTGCGCGCAAAGCAGCAGCACGGTGTGGTCTATCTCTCCTTGCGGAGGAAGGAAGAGGGCGGCAGCCCCGAAAAGGACTGCCGCGCCCCATGACAGGAAGGCCAAACGACGCTTCATGGCTCAGCTCAAATCTTCGAGAGATCCATGAACGAGGCCTCGAGATTCATGTCAGCGCTGGGCTGAATGGTGCGGGGGTTCTGGCTGCTGCCGTCGCTCCAGCTCATGAACTGGAAGTTGTCGTTCTCAGCCACAGCCTCGATGACCACCGTGTCGCTACCCGTTGCCTCGACGCTGTTACCGGCTACAGCGGTGCCGTTCTTCTTGATGGAGACCGTGCCACCGCCGTCAGCTCCTACACCGGCAGCAATCGTGAACGATTCGCCTGCGCTGGGATTCTCCGTAGATCCGTTGTTCCCTGAATCCGTAGATCCGGAGTTGTCCGTGGTTCCGTCATTCCCCGAATCCGTAGTTCCACCGTCACCGCCTTCGGGGTCGGTTCCGTCCTCGGGGTCTTCCACCTTGCCCTCGTCGCCGGAGATGACGCGCTTCACCTCAACACCGTTGCGGTCGAAGCAGGTGATCTGCACGGAGGTCTTCGAGAGCTCCTCCTTGAGGTCGCTGGCGGGAGTGAAGATGATGCGGCGGCTGGAGATGAGAGCGGCCTTGACGTCGTTGACGCTGGCTACGCTCTTGGCGCGCAGGCCGAAGCGCATCGTGCCGAGTCCGGGCAGAGCTACGGCGTGACCTTCGGTGGCCCATGCCTTGATGACTTCACCGGCTGCGTCCCAGCAGGCCTGCATCACGCCCTTGTTGATACCGGAGCGGAGGGCGGCTTCCTGGATGACCTTGCTCTGAGAGAGAGCGATGTAGAGCTCGGGGGCCATCACGTAGCGATAGGTGCCCATGTACTTGCCGATGTTCTGATACTGTTCCTTTGCCTTAATCTTAAGTGCCATAATTGTAAAGTTTAAAGTTTAACGTTTAAAGTTTAAAGATGATAATTTATTTACATTCCCTCAATCAGTCCCGTTGCGCACCAGGGCTTTTTCGGCACTTTCCCGCTGGAAAGTCTGAGGAGCCGATATTTTTCATTTTTCACTTTTCATTTTTCACTCGAAAATCGTTTTTCCCGTGGGGCCGTAAATTTTCCCCCGTGGGGCCGCAATTTTTTCGCCGTTGTTTCGGTTTGACGGTGCAAAGGTACGACATAAAAAAAAACGAAAGTTCGCACTCTTCTTGTAACACCCATAGAAATCAACACGATACAAGAATCGAACGATTTCGTCTTGCCTCGTTTGTCTCATTCGTCTCACGCGCGTTATTGACAAGTACGCCTGTGCGTATGTTCTTTGATGGACCCGCCGATATCTTTACATGCCAGATATGACGAGGCTCGTTAAACGCACCCTCAAAAAAGAAAGCCTCGTGAGACAAAACTTTTCTTAGCGTTCTTTTGCTATATAGTTATATATAGTTTTCTTAGTACTCTTTTTACTTGTTTGTTTATTTTTTTTCTCTCTTTTTGCCCTTTTCTCTCTTTTTTTAATGAGACGAATGAGACAAACAGCGAAAACTAAAAATTTTTTCCTAACTTTGACGGGCCAAAATGGCAATCATATTATTTATTCATCTCTGAGAGGAGACCAATTCAGCAATTATAATGAAAAAAAACATTGAGGACGCAGAAGTATCATCTTCTATGCTGTCCAAGGGAGGCACAACCAATCACATTCAAAACCTCACGGTCGGAAAACTCTTCGTTTGTAATGACTACTACGGACAGCAATTAGACCTCCCACAAGCGGGCTCCTGGCATTTTCAAGCAGGGCCACAGATGCCTCCCACGATGCAGCAGGATTTTTCTCCGGACTGCATCACAATAGACATCATCGGTCAGGCAACAAAAGAGGTGCAGAAACACTTTTGGGGACAAAGTTCCTACGGCTATCTCTATTGTGTCCTGCGCGATGTCTTCCATCAGGTCTTTGGGATGAAGCGGTTTGAAGAGATTATCAAAGAGCTTACTCCGAAATTGCGCTTTGACTTTAAATGTCCTTTTAATACCATATCAGACACCTTCTATAGCAATAAATATATGAAGATGCACATCGACAAGTGGTCGACACAAAATGTGAAGAAGCGAGTAACAACTTTGATAAAGGCTTTCACAGAAGCCATCTATAAATTAATCAAGAAACTCTAGTTAAATTGGACAAAAGTCCGAGTCTTTGCCCCAAAACTCGGAGTTTTTAACCCCAAACTCCGAGTTTTTACCATAAAAGTCCGAGTTTTTTTCCGAGAGTCCGAGTTTTACTTCGAGACTTCGAGAAAAACTTCGAGAGTGCCTCGAACTATTTGAGGCGCTCTTTTTTTCGCCATACCTTTGCACCCGTCTTCCGGCCGGAGACGATATAATTAAAAATGAAAAATTAATAATTAAAACTTAAACAAAGGTATGTTTATCAAAAACACTTTGACCGACGAACAGGCAAGAGGCCTGGTAGTGGTCATGGGAACAGAGAATGAAAGCGGTATCGAAATGATGGCCGGAACGTCAGGCAACCTCAAGCGGGGCGTCATCACCGTCAGCTTCCGACGCTTCAAGAACACCCAGGAGCAGTTGCGCGCCATGCTGAACGACGGCGATTTTTGGCAGCTGCTGGCCGAGAAGCGCATCTGCGGCGCCAGCGCCCCCATCGAGCCCACGCCCTTTGAGCGCCTGCTTATCGAAGATCACGAGCACGATGAAGTCTTCGACGAAAAAGTATCGAGAGAGAACTGGTAATTAATCCCTAAAACATCTAAAAACACGAAAAAAACGAAAACCACGTCGGGTGTGTTTCAAAAAAAACAAAGAAAACCCCATTCATGAGATAGACGCTCTTGCAGAGCTTGTAATGCTGCCAGCATTAATCCTGCTTGTAAGCGAGCTTCCAGACAGTCTTAGCACCGACACCATTACCCCTACAGGGGTTCTGTCTCACGAATGGAAAAACCTAAAATACAGTCACGTGTGGCATTATACTGCCCCAACGGGGCTAAATAATTTAGGATAGGGGCTTGCCCCTATCGATGGGACCCCACACCGCCCACAATTATAAGCCCCTTACAGGGGCGTAGGTGAATGGGGGCGATTCATTCACCCAGGGGCGAGCCCCCGGTCTAAGTTATTTCGCGCTTTCAGCGCTGCCAACTGCAAATGGTTTTTAATGTTTTTCTTTCATCCTGGTTGAATCCCATCGGGATTGGTGATATGGCTGAAGGATTTTATCTGGGAGCTTGTTCACAAGGAAAATCCTACAGGCATAGCAGCAAAGACGAAGTCTCAAACAGGAGAAAAGGGTTTTCTTGGTTTTTCTTTAAATATCTGTGATTTCTGTGATAACCCCCTTCGGTTCCCCCGTTATCGGGGGACAGAAATGTGTGAGAAATTTTAGAGCTTTTCGAGTTTTTCGATGTTAAAAAAATCTTTAACCTTTAAACATTAAACTTTAACCTTTACAAAAGATGATAGTAAATTGCAAAATAATTCAAATCGACGCCGAGGTGAATGTGACCTACACTAACGGCTCGGTGCATCGCCATCAGAGCGTGTGGATCACACCCGTCGATGCAAGAGAGAAAATCAACTGGGTGTCGCTCGTGGAGTTGCACGACGAGAAGATAGACGAGTTCGCGGCCTCCGGCCATCAGGTGAACGCTGTCGTGCCCGTACGCTTCAAACCCGACTACTACCGCGTCAAGCGCAGCGGACAGGAGACGGGTGAATACCGCTCGCTGTGCTACATGGACTTCTGGCTCGGAGGACAAAACAATGGCTGACGTCGTATTGTTAAATAAGCTGGCAGCAGAGCCCGAGAAATCGGGCCTGCCTGCCGACCCCAAGGACTGGAGCATGAAGGAGCTGCTGGAGAGCAAGCCCGTGCCCGAAGACATCGACCCCTTCACCCGCACGCTGCTCGGCGGCGTGGACCCCATCGCGGTGCATCAGGCAGTGACTGCCGTCATGCCCATCCTGGCCTTCCTCGGAAGCAGGGCCCGTGTGCTCTACTCACCGAACCGTCTGCGCTGGGTATGCGCTCTCTCATGGCAGATGGGCGGCAGCGGCAGCGGCAAGAGCGTGGTGCAGAGGGAGTTGGAGTCGCTCTTCCTCTCCAAGGACTTGAAGGAAAACAGCCTCAACGCCCAGAACGCCGCCAAATATTCCCTGCTCTCGGAAAAGGAGCGCAAAGAGACGCCGATGCCCGACGAGAAGGTGCGCATCTTCATGGGTCTGCCGACGGCCATCGCGCTGGTGCAGCAGATGCAGATCAATGGCGGTGACGCCATCTACATCAGCTGTACGGAGTGCGGCGAGTTCGGCAAGAAAATCGCCCAGCCCAGCTACAACGTCATCCCGGACATGATGAAGAGAAGCTACGACGGCACCGGCGAAGACTTCATCCACAAGACCAAGGAAGGGGTGCTGTATGTGCGCTCGATGAAGATCTGTGCCAACATCAGCGGTACGATTGACCCCATGTTCAAAGTCTTCCGCTACAACAACGCCGACGGCACGCTCTCGCGCAGCAATCTCACCATCCTGCCCAAGCGTAAGGACGAGGAGAAAGAAGGCGAATACATAGACCCCCATTGGACGATGGCGGAGCGCGCCTTCCTGCGCGAGTGTGCCGACCGACTCAGAATGTTTAACAATGAATTCCACGAAAATGAAAAACCTGATGAAATTGATGAGTGCAACGCACTCCTTGAAAAGTACGGACTCCGCAAAGAGGGAGCTCCTATCCCTACTGTGCAAGACCTCGAAGACTGTGTTCACGCTGAACGCTGCGCCCGTGCCATCTGCATCCCTGAAGTTCTTGAGTTGGGACGAGATATTAAAAAGTATCTGCTCTCGTTTGGGGACATGGCTGCGGACAGTTGTAGTAGAGCTAACGAGAGGGCTATGGGCCTGTGTTACCTGCTGCTTATTGCTAACGGTTTCGCCCCTCTTCGGGGTGGTGGCGGCGACGAGGTACATAGCGGAGAAGCATGGACGGCTGAAGATCGTCAGCTACTGAGGCAGTGCATCAACGTGGCGCGATGGTGGATTGAGATCGCCATCGACTGCGCGCTGGCGCTACAGGGCATCCTCGACCTCAACACGCGCAGCGTGAAGAATGGCATGCTCGCCGCCTTCGGCGAGAAAGTGAAACACATCAGCGCCGTGGAGGCCGCAAGATTGGCAGCCTTCTGCGACTTTGAAGCACGCCATGCAGGAGAGCAGGTCGCCATAGAGGACCTGAGGGAAGAAAGCGTCTTTGCTCCACTGGGTCGTGCCACGCTCAACAGGCTGGTAGGTGACAGACACTGGGTGCCGACGCGAAGAGGACGTTACCTCATCCCCGAGCAGAAGGAGGAGACGCCGTGACGCTGTCAGATTTGGCAAGAGCCTATTATTCGGACGGATGCCGCGGACATCCGGTAGGTCTGCGCCAAAGCCAAAAGCTTCTGCTCAACGACCTGCGCTACGGCAACGGCAAGTTCAAACCGCTTCGGTCCCTGCTCAAACGCATGGGCTGGTACGAGAACCGCAGACTCACCAGGCCGCAGCTGCAGCTAATCTACGCTCGCCTGGGCGAAGCGTGAACGATGTATGATGTAAGAAGTAAGAAGTAAGATGTAAGAAGTAAGATGTAAGATGTAAGATGTAAGATGTAAGATGTAAGATGTAAGATGTAAGAAATGGCCGTCGGAGCAATTCCGGCGGCCATTTCTATTTTGTCTTGTTCGTCTCGTTTGTCTCACAAACAATTTCGCGAGACAACTACCCTACCTCACATCAAAAAGATGACGCACGGCGACCTTTTCCTTCGCGGTCTGCTCCCCCATCTTGGGGTTGTTTTGAGTTTGATTCATAGAATTACAGGTGTTTTCGGAAAAAAAGAAAAATAATACGCAAGAAATTTGGCAGTTTCAGGAAAAAGACATAACTTTGTGAACTGAAAATACAAATAATTCGTATTATGAGTTCGAGAATAAACCCCTTGCAGGCCATTCTGGGCAGCGAGAGAACCGTGTTCACAGTGCAGACACTCAGCATGTTGACCGGAGCCGACGACAGCGCACAGCTGACAAAGTCGCTACACTACTATGCCAAGGACGGAAAGATAGGCAATCCCAGGCGAGGCATCTACACCAAACTCAAATACAACGAACAGGAGATGGCATGCAGCCTGTTTCGCCCGTCGTATATATCAATGGAGTACGTGCTGCAGCGCGCCGGAGTGGTGTTCCAATGGGATGACAGCATCACCGGCATCAGCTATGTGAACAGGGCAGTGGAGGTGGACGGCAGGCAATACCGCTACCGACGCATCAACCCCGAGCTGTGGATTGGGCTGGAGGGCATCGAGCAGCGCGACAACATCGCTATGGCGACGCCGGAGAGGGCCTTCCTCGACATGATGTATCTGAGTGCAGGCAACTGCTACTTCGACAACCTGAGGCCGCTGTCCGTCAAACGGGTGCGGGAACTCCTGCCCATGTATCGCTCCGCCCGCCTCAACGAACGCGTGGCAAAGATGTTGAACATCAAACAGTGACACCGTATGGACAAACAAAAGCATAAGCTGTATATGGCTCAGATCCTGAGTATGATCTTTAAGGACAAGGACCTGTGTAACGTGTTGGGCTTCAAGGGAGGCACGGCGCTGATGTTCTTCCACAACCTGCCGAGATTCTCCACCGATCTGGACTTCAACCTGCTGGATGCGGAGCGCCA